>OBIY01000118.1_pt1 | contig 33162 bp, 33 predicted proteins | sample 1519841 | NCBI WGS metagenome assembly OBIY01 (sample SAMN03019774, study PRJEB22545) | beach sand metagenome | biome: beach; feature: sea beach; material: beach sand | place: USA: Municipal Pensacola Beach, FL | collected 2010-07-30 | depth 30-40 cm m
CAATTGTGAGAGGTATCCTTAACACGGATATTGAGGCGGGTGACGAGAATAGGTATATCAGCATTGCACGCCGTTTGATGGAGCCAGTCTATCAAGGCGTTGCGGTAGATATCATGTAACCACTCGGTATAGTATTATAATCAGTATGTTTGCTCTTATAGCCGGTATCATCAGTGATGTCTTTACCTTGTATTTCCCAAGGAAGCGCGCTCAAAGTAGTTACTATTACGCGTTTCTTGTTCACCCGCGGCACCCCAAAGATATTTTCAGGAAATTCCCATTTCTTAAATACCTTCCCACATGGGGGCTCCAGATGTTTGAACGACACTGGTGGCCGACGACTGTTTCAGAAATAACCGGACTTACCCGACACGGAAGCAACGAGCCTATTCGTGGCTTTGTGATATCTATACCGATGACTGCCGAATATATGCTGCGAGATCGCGAGCACGCGCTGGCACAAATTAGACGTGCCACAATACTTGCACGAAACAAAGGTGCAAAAATTATTGGTCTGGGAGCTCTCACCGCTTCGCTTTCTGCCGGCGGTCGTTCGCTCACAGATATCAAAGGTATTTTAATTACCACCGGCCATACCTACACGGGCTATACGGTTACGAATACACTTCTACAAACATATGCAGACATGAATGTGCGCCCAGAAAACGCAATCGTTGCCATTGTCGGAGCAGCTGGCTCCATTGGTTCCACATCGGCAAAGTTGCTCGCGCAAAAGGGAGTTCCCCGATTAATTCTTATTGATCTTGAACGAAAGCTTGATGCTGTGCATGCAGTCGCGGCTGAGGTCAAGAAAAAAAATCCTGCGATATCTATCAGCGTTACTGATTCGATTGCTGCAGCAAAAGAGGCGACGGGCGTCATTACCGCGACAAATGCACCAGATGCACTCGTGCGTACTGAACATATCGCCGACGGCACAGTCATCGTGGACGACGCACAGCCAAGTGATATCTCTGAAGAGTTATTTACTCGAGAGCGAGTACTTGTACTTGAAGCAGGAGCTGTGCGCACACCCGGCATTAGCACCAATTTCAATATGGGACTTGTACATCGGGAAGATAACTTTTGCTGTCTTGCTGAGGTACTCATTCTTGCTTCACACGAATGGAAGACGAGCACCGTTGGCGCCGTTTCTATCGACACTGTAGTAGAGATAGCACGCATGGGCGACGCATTAAACTTCTCACTGGCGCCTCGCCAGAATGAGCATGGCCTCATTACCCCTGAACAATTTGACGCCGTCACCGCTGCGCTGGTGCCACGAGTGACAGTGAATTAAACAGATGCGTCTATGGATGTTACGTTCGATGCAATAAATATCCTCATAATTTTCGCTTCAATCGGAAGTCTGATTTACGGATGGCTCGTATACACACGCCTGAAAGACTCAGAAAGTAACCTGCTCTTCTTTTTGCTTACTATGGCAGTAGCCGGGTGGGGTATCGCCATGGTGTTCTACCGGAGTGTTGGGACCGCAGAGCTAAGTGTGCCGCTTGCGCGCTTACTCTACGCTGCTGCTGCTGCAATCCCGGTACTCTTTTTCTTGTTTGCCTCTGTGTTTCCATCTGCGCAACGGGCATTGCCGCGCGTGGCATTCTGGGGATCACTTGCCATGCTTGGTGTCATGTGGTGCATAGCACTGCTTCCGGATGTGCTTATTCATGACGTATTGTACCAACCGGGAGAAGAAGCGTTCATTGTGTTCTCACAAGGTCTACACATAGCCTACGCCATTTTTATCGTCTCGTTTTTCTTGCTTGGATACTTTCAGTTGATTCGCACCTACATCAGTAGCGATACTCTCGTTAAGACGCAGGTATTTTACATCTTTATTGGAACACTCGTACCAACGTCATTGAGTTTAATTACAAATCTACTCCTCCCGCTGTATGGTATCTTCGACTGGAATTGGTTCGGCCAAATAAGCACCGTTATCATGTCGAGCCTCATAACCTACGGTATTTTCAAACACCGTATTTTCAATGTGCGCATTATCTTTACTGAAGTACTCATCTTTTTTGTATGGCTTATTGCGTTTTTGCGTATTGTATTTTCCGAAACCACACCGGCAGTTGTGTTCAATACACTCGCATTTGGCGCGCTCCTTTTTATTGGATACCTCCTTATTCGAAGCGTTACTCGTGAAGTCGAATCTCGTGAGAAGCTTGAGCAGCTAACTACCGAGCTACAGTCAGCAAACAATCGGCTTCGTGAGCTGGATCGACAGAAATCAGAATTTCTCTCTATTGCCACACACCAGCTCCGCGGACCACTCGCCGGCATTCGTGGGCATCTCTCGCTCATTATCGATGGATCATACGGAAGTGTGCCGAAGGAGACACTTGAGGTTATAAAGAAGATATTTAACTCAAGCGGGGTACTGGCTCAAACAATAAATGATTTCCTCAACGTCTCACGTATTGAGCAGGGTCGCATGCAGTACGACATGGAGACGGTTGACTGTAACGAACTCATTACCGGCATCATCGAAGATCTACAACCGATAGCGCAGGAACGCGGCCTCGCGTTAACGCAAGAAACAACTGTACGCAACGCGACTATTTACGCAGACAAGGCAAAGCTGCAGCATATCTTCACAAACCTTATCGACAATGCAATTAAGTATACCGAACATGGATGGGTGAAGGTGGCCGTAGCCGACGGGTCTGACGCACATACATTGCGCGTCACTATCAGCGACAGTGGTATCGGTATTAGTGAGCAAGAAATTCACGGGCTGTTTGAAAAATTCGTTCGGGCACGCGGAGCTTCGGGCATCAACATACACGGTACGGGACTCGGATTGTATGTCGCGCGACAAATGGTAACGGCACACCACGGCAAGATCTGGGCTGAGTCTGATGGAAAGGGGAAGGGGTCCCGATTTATCGTTGAGTTGCCTAAAACCGCACCCGACAATCAGACCGCAGCTTCTGCGCAGTAGTGCTTTCCAAAGCCCTAAAATGCTGTTACCATTGGGCCTATTATGGCGCACAAACAAAGACTTCTAACCGGATTACAACCATCGGGAACACTCCATATCGGAAACTACTTTGGCGCCCTCAAGCCGTTTGTCGACCTCTATACTGAATATGAGAGCTATCTCATGGTTGTTGACTACCATGCGCTCACCACTATGCGTGACCCCGAGGCACTCCGCGCTGCTATTTTCAATATTGTGCGCGATTACATTGCAGTGGGTGTTGACCCGTCACGTGTGGTCTTGTTTAAGCAATCAGACGTACCGCAGCACACCGAACTTGCCTGGATATTCGAGTGTTTGGTAACCGTACCATTCCTCATGCAAGCACACGCGTACAAAGACAAAGTCGCGAAAGGTCTCGAAGCAAACGCAGGACTCTTTAACTATCCTATGCTCATGGCGGCGGATATCTTGTTGTACGACACCGACATCGTTCCTGTTGGAGAAGATCAGCGACAGCACATTGAGTATGCGCGAGAGGCGGCAAGTAAATTCAACAACGCATTTGGCGAGATATTTACTCCACCAACCGAAAAGATATTCGAAGGTGTTGGTGTTGTGCCGGGAATTGATGGCAAGAAGATGAGCAAGAGTTACGGCAACACTATTCCACTATTTGGCACTCGTGAAGAAATTACCAAAGCAGTTATGGGTATTGTCACCGACTCAACAGGGGGACGGCCGGAAACGGTATATGCCATTCATGCACTCTTTAGGGATGCGCAAGAACTTGATGTGCTGTATGAGAATAACACCAACAACTATAAAGCATTGAAAGAAGCGCTTATTGAAGACATTGAGGCAGTCGTCGCACCGATGCGCGAGGTGCGAAACAGCATCTCTGACGATGATGTTCGCACTATTTTAGCAAACGGTGCGGCAACCGCGGGTGAGCGCGCAGCAGAAAAGATGCAAGAAGTGAAAGCACGTATTGGAGTCACAGTATAAATTAACGAATGCAACATAGACGTATGGAACGAACGACACTTGGTGAATTAGGTACAAAAAAAGGGGAAGCAGTGAGCGTCTCTGGATGGATTGATGTACGTCGCGATCATGGAAAGGTGCTCTTCCTTGTACTGCGCGATCGTAGCGGTACCGTACAAGCGGTAGTTAAAGACGGGTCAGATGCGTTTCCCGTTGCACAATCTGTTCGTGAACAGTGGGTGGTGCAAGCCGAGGCCAGCGTTGTTGAACGTCCAGAGAAAATGCGCAAGGATGAACAAAACGGTGATATCGAACTGGTGATTTCCACACTCACGGTACTCTCACAAGCACACGAGCTTCCATTTGATATGGATGCCGAATTAAATTTGGATACGCTTCTTGATTACCGACCGCTCACACTGCGTCGCGACAGAGAACGAGCTATCTTTAAAGTACAGGCAGCGATAGTAGCCGCATACCGAACATTCCTCACCGCTGAAGGTTTTACCGAATTCCAGGCGCCGAAATTTGTTGGGGATGACGCTGAAGGCGGCGGTAATATTTTTAAAGTTGAGTACTTTAAAGATCGGTACGCGTACCTGGCAACCAGCCCACAGCTATACAAGCAAATAATGGTTGGTGTTTTTGAGCGCGTCTTTTCAATTGGGAACGTCTTTCGTGCAGAGAAACACGCAACAACACGTCATCTCAATGAGTACACTTCACTCGATGTAGAGATGGGATTCATCGAAGACCACACGTCTATTATGAACATGGAGGAACGCTATATGCGCTTTCTTATGCAGCATCTTGAGGAAACCTGTGTGCATGAGTTTGCACTTCTCGGAGCAACAATTCCTCGCATCCCGGCAACAATACCTCGAATGAAGTTGCGCGAAGCACAAGCATTGATAACCGAGCAAACGGGCAAAGACTGTTTGAATGAACCAGACCTTGAGCCGGAACACGAGCGGTGGTTATGTGAATGGGCACAAAAAGAGCACAGTAGTGACTTTATATTCATCACACATTATCCAACCGCAAAACGACCGTTCTATACGTATGAGGACGAGACAGACCCGGGATTCACCAAGAGTTTTGATTTGCTCTTCCGGGGTGTTGAAATTACGACCGGAGGGCAACGAGAACATCGGCTTGATACACTCATCGAGAAACTCACTGCTAAAGGACTGAGGCCTGAGAACTTTGGCTTTTACCTACAAGCCTTCAAATATGGACTTCCGCCGCATGGTGGATGGGGTATGGGGCTTGAGCGACTGACACAAAAACTTCTTGGTCTTGAAAACGTGAAGGAGGCAACACTTTTCCCTCGCGATATGAACCGTATCGACTCACGCTTATCAGAAACAGATGACGCATTAGAAAACTAACCATACACACATGAAGCATCAACCATACACACCGGCACAAAAGTATCTCGACCGATATGCCGACATCCTCGTTAACTTTGCGCTCAACGGTGGCAAGGGGGTAAAGAAGGGGGAAGTCGTGTACCTCATCGGTGGAGAAATCACAAAGCCACTCTTCATTGCCACTCGCAACGCCATTCTTGATGCGGGTGCGCACATCATTACCAACTACATGCCGGACGATGACGAGAACTTCAATGTCGCTCGTGACTTCTATCTGAAGGCTGATGGGCACCAGCTCAAGTTCTTCCCGGGTAAATACTATAAGGGGCTCGTTGATACCATTGATCATTCCATCTACCTGATTGCCGAAACAAACAAAGAATCCCTCAAAGGTGTAGATCCAAAAAAGATTATGGAACGCGGCCTTGCCATGAAGCAGTTCATGGATTGGCGACGCGAAAAGGAAAACAAAGGAAAATTTACCTGGACGCTCGCACTCTACGGGACTCGAGCTATGGCAGAGCAGGTTGGTATGACCGAGAAAGAATACTGGAACCAAATTATCAAAGCATGCTACTTGGATGAGAAGAATCCGGTACAAAAGTGGCGCGATATTTCGAAGGGTCTTGAGAAGCACCGAAGTAAGCTTTCAAAAATTACTGAAAAAACCGAGAAGTTCCACATGCAAGGTGTTGATGTTGATTTATGGATTACTCCGGGAGAGAAGCGAAAATGGCTCTCAGGACGTGGTGCAAACATCCCAAGTTTCGAGATATTTACTTCACCGGACTGGCGAGGGACTGAAGGATGGATTCGTTTCAACCAGCCACTCTACCGATATGGCAACGTTATTGACGGCATTGAGCTGTGGTTTGAGAAAGGGAAAGTGGTAAAGAGTAAAGCGCGTCGTGGCGAGAAGCTGCTTAAGCAAATGATTGCGACAGAGGGTGCGAACAAAATTGGTGAATTCTCTCTTACCGATAAGCGTTTTTCTCGCATTACCAAGCCAATGGCTGAAACACTCTACGACGAAAACATGGGGGGTGCGCAGGGAAATACTCACATCGCGCTGGGCATGTCATATCATGATGCGTTTACCGGAGATGTAACAAAATTCACTAAACAACAAGCTGCAAAACTCGGGTTCAATGACTCAACCGTGCATACTGACATTATCTCAACCGCGAAACGCACAGTGACGGCACATTTGAAGAATGGTGATACCGTAGTGGTGTACGATAACGGGCAATTTTTGCTCGACTAGTACTCCTATCTATACACAGGAAAACACACGCGTATCGCGGTATACTACGCATATATGCCGCGAACGTCAGCATTTACACTCGAAATAGGCGAGTTTAGAGGTCCTCTTGAGCTCTTACTTGACCTCATTGAACAACAGAAGCTACAGGTAAACGATATTTCTCTTGCAAAAGTAGCCGATGAGTACGTATCGTTCATCGAGAAGAATGCGCACGTAGCGCTTGCGGAAACTGCACAATTTGTAGTGGTTGCGTCTACGCTACTGCTGATCAAATCACGTTCACTACTACCATCAATTGAACTTACAAACGAGGAGGAAGCTGATATTCGAGAGCTTGAACACCGACTCAAACTATATGCGCACATTCGTGACGCCGCAAAAATGCTCAGACGCCGATGGGGAAAGCGCGCATACCTGCCACAGTACGTGGCACCGCGTGAGATTGTATTTGCACCATCGAATGACATCACGGCACCACACCTGCACCAGACACTTGCACAATTGCTTGCCGCACTGCCGTCTGCATTTGCCAAGAGTCCGACCGCGCACATCGGACGCGAAATACGTCTTGAAGACGTTATTGAGAGTTTAACCGAGCGTATGCGAACCTCTTTTACCGATTCATTTAAACGCGTCACGTCAGGTACTAATAGAGTTGAGGCAATTGTGCATTTTTTAGCACTACTTGAATTGGTTAAACGCGGTGTACTCGGGGCAAACCAACAAACGAATTTTTCTGACATCACACTGCAACACGAAGAAATAGATACACCACACTATGGATAATACCGCTCAAAAATTACAAGCGCTTTTGTACGCACATGGCGGCGAACTCAAAAAGAGTGATGTAATGACTGCACTCAGTGTGGATGTAGACCAATTGAGTGCGATTGTTGCAACGCTGCACAAAAGTATTGCTGAACAGGGCATTGATGTGTACGAGACCGCAACCACACTCTCGCTACGCACCGCAGCAGCCCATGCTTCATTCATTCAAGATCTCCAAAAGAAAGATACAGAAAAAGATGTTGGAACTGCTGGACTTGAAGTGCTTGCTATTGTGCTTTATAACGACGGAGCGTCTCGTGCAACCATTGATTACATCCGTGGGGTTAATTCGAGCGCAACGCTACGGCAGTTGGTTCTTCGCGGACTTCTTGAACGCGCAAAGGATCCGAATGACGCTCGTTCGTGGCTCTACACAGCCACTCCTGAGCTTCTTGCACATATTGGAGTTGCGACCCCCTCAGAATTGCCTGAGTATGATACGCTTTCAGAAACATTACACACCACTGCGATAATAGAGACAGATGACCATGCCAATGAACAGTAATAAACAAAGTGTCCTTGGATACCTCGCGTTGGTGTCTCTTTTTGGAGTAACCGGATTGGCTGCCGGGGCACTGTATACGCCAACAACTCAGGCGCAAAAACAACAAGCGAGCGCCACTGCGGCGTTATCTCAAGAGACTGTCGTAGAACAAACTAATGTCGACATTACCGTTATTGCACGTGCGGCGTATCTATTTGATAGTACAAATAATAGTGTTGTCTTTGCAAAGAACGAAACGACACAGCTCCCACTTGCATCACTCACGAAACTCTTTGTGGCATTGCTCGTTCATGAACACCTCGACCCGGATGCAATGGTTTCCATCTCTGCCACCGCGCTCGCTGTCGAGGGTGAGTCGGGATTTGAGCAAGGAGAGTTATGGCGCGTGCAGGACCTGCTTGATTACACGCTCATCACATCATCTAACGACGGAGCTGCAGCACTCGCTGAAGCAATTGAGCGCACTACCGGAACGGACATCGTCACACTACTCAATGCACTTACCGGCGAGCTTGGTCTATCACAGACATTCTTCTTGAATGAAACCGGACTCGACAGCAATACGGCACTTGCCGGTGCCTACGGATCTGCACGCGACGTCGCTCTGTTTTTGCAACACGTCTATATAACTGATCCTGCATTGCTTGAAGCAACAGTGCACGCACAAGACGTGTTCACGAATGTGCATGGAAAAGTATATGAAGCAACAAGTACAAACAGGGCCATCACCAAGCTACCCGGACTCGTTTTGGGAAAGACAGGATTTACTGATCTTGCCGGCGGCAACCTTGCTGTGATAACCGAATCTGAGCCCGGACATCCGTTCATTAGCGTGGTACTCGGCTCAACAATAGACGCTCGCTTTGATGACGTTGTTCGTCTCACACACGCGACACTGCGTGAACCGGAGCAGTAGTAATCATTATGGAACTTGCAAACTTTATTAAAATCATAACTCCGGCACTCATCGCATTTGCCGTAGGAATCGCTATCACTCCGTTCATTACGCATCATTTATACGCACACAAAGCGTGGAAAAAGCGTCCCGGAAAGCATACGCTCAGTGGTGAGGAGGCGACTGAATTTAATAAATTGCATAAGGAGCGCGAACGGCACGTGCCACGTATGGGCGGCATTGTGATATGGGGAAGTGCAATCATAACCATTCTTGGTACGTGGTTCATATCACTTATATGGCCGACTGCCGGGACCGTAAAAATGGACTTTCTCAGTCGAGCACAAACATGGATTCCACTTTTTGCACTCGGTGCTGGCGCATTTGTCGGACTTATTAACGACATCTTAGATATTCACTTCAATGGCAACGGGCTCTCACTCCGTCGACGACTCGCGTTTGTCGTGCTTATGTCTACTTTCATTGGCTGGTGGTTCTATGCCAAGCTCGATATTGTGTCGGTTGGCATTCCGTTTGCGCAGCCACTAGAAATTGGATGGCTCATCATTCCATTCTTTGTATTGGTGAGTCTTGCCTTGTACGCAAGCGGCATCATTGATGGCATTGATGGACTTGCCGGCGGCGTGTTTGCTATTATCTTTGCGGCGTACTCTGGTATCGCGCTTGCACAAAACCAGATTGACCTTGCTGCATTTGCCGCAATGATCGTGGGGGCAATTCTCGCATTCCTCTGGTTTAACATTCCACCAGCTCGCTTCTTTATGACAGAAACGGGCACCATGGCGCTAACTCTTACATTGGCGACAATTGTCTTTATGACGGATACACTCGGCGAAGGTATTGGTATTGCGGTACTGCCCATTATCGGTTTTCTACTCGTCGCAACCGTTGGAAGTACTATTATTCAGGAAATTGCTAAACGCGTCTTTCATAGAAAAGTGTTCCGTATTGCACCATTACATCACCATTTTGAAGCACTCGGGTGGCCGAGTACGAAGGTAACGATGCGTTATTGGGTGCTTGGTTCAGCATTTGCGTGTCTTGGTGTCCTTCTCGCACTTGTTGGCTAGTACACTATCGCTATGCGAGGCATTGGAAACTCAATCGATCGACCACTCATCATCATTCTCGGGCTCCTTGTCGTTGTTGGTTTCTTCTTGTTTTCGTCAGCATCTCTGGGCTTGCTCGCACGCGATGGAGCGCGGTTCTCGTCGGTTGCCTTTAGTCAGCTTGTGCTCGGTATTGGACTCGGTACACTCGCACTCATTGTAATGAGTCGAATTCATTACCGGTTTCTTAAAGGATACACGCTCTATTTTTTTATATTTTCCGTCATTTTGACTCTCATGGTCTTTGTTCCCGGTATTGGATTCTCTGCCGGTGGTGCGACACGATGGATTTCGCTCGGTCCCATTTCAGTGCAACCGGCTGAGATACTAAAAATTGGAACTATTTTGTATTTAGCGCACTACCTGGCGAGTATGCGCACCAAGCTCAGTTCGTTCCAAACCGGCATTGTTGCATTTATCGCAATACTCGCGGCTCCGGCTGCAGCACTTCTGCTACAGCCGGACACGAGCACACTAGTAGTCATTGCTGGCGCCGGGGCTGGTATGTTCTTTGCTGCCGGAGCACGATGGCGCGACGTCGGCATCCTTATTCTTATTGCGATTATGGCACTGTCCGTGCTCATTGCATTTCGTCCATACGTACTCCAACGTATTACTACCTTTATGAATCCTGCAGCGGACCAACTTGGCTCAGGATACCAAATTCGGCAGTCACTCATTGCCGTTGGATCAGGAAAGATAGTCGGGCGAGGATTTGGGCAAAGTGTCCAAAAGTTTGGCTATTTGCCGGAGCCCACAGGTGACTCGGTGTTCGCCGTTGCCGCCGAAGAATTTGGTTTCCTCGGCGCGGTACTTATTATCGGGCTATTTATCGCATTAGCTGTTCGTTGTTTCTGGGTTGCAGTGCGTGCGCCTGACTACTTCGGTGGATTGCTCGTCATTGGTATTGCCTTGCTGATAATCCTACAAGCGTTGATAAACATTGCCTCAATGCTTGGTGTGATACCGCTAACCGGTCTGCCACTGCCGTTTATTAGCCATGGAGGCACCGCTATGATGGTTATGCTTGCGAGTATGGGAGTGGTACTCAATGTCTCAAAATACGCACGATAGCGGCTTTTTACTGCCTCATTTTCTGCGGTATACTAAAGGGGCATGAAAATTGTTTTTACCGGTGGGGGAACAGGCGGGCACTTCTATCCAATAATTGCGGTTGCCGAGGAAATCCACGAAATTGTGCAGGAAGAAAAGCTTCTCGCGCCTGAGCTCTATTACATCGGACCGAGCGTTCTCGACTACGAAGCGCTCAGTGAACAAAATATTGTCTGGAAGAAAAGCAGCGCGGGCAAAGTACGACGGTATTTCTCGATACGCAATGCGTTCGACCTCGTTAAGGTAATCATCGGAACCATTCAGGCGACGATTCAGCTCTTCTTTTTGTATCCTGACGTCATCTTCAGTAAGGGGGGCTACGCGAGTGTGCCAACAACATTTGCTGCGCGCCTTCTTCGTATTCCGGTTATCATCCATGAATCAGACGCGCACCCGGGCCGCGCAAACGTCGTAACCGCAAAGTGGGCAAAAGCAATCGCAATTTCATTCCCAGGAGTCGTAGAATATTTTAAGGGGGTCGCTGAGTCGAAGTTTGCACTTGTTGGCAATCCTGTCCGTCGCGTACTGTTCCGTCCGGCACGCGAAGGTGCATTTACATATCTCAATCTCAAAGAAGATGTGCCGACCATTCTCATTCTTGGTGGCTCACAAGGAGCACAGGCGATAAACTCAGCAGTACTCGATGCATTGCCACAACTCCTTGAAAAGTATCAAGTTATTCACCAGGTTGGTGCAGACAACATCGAAGAAGTGCGTGGGCTCGCAAATGTCATCTTGAGTGACCATCCGCACAAAGACCGATACCGCAGTTTTGGATTCCTCAATACCCTTGCAATGCGCATGGCGGCCGGAGCAGCGTCGCTCATTGTCACACGCGCCGGGGCAGGGAGTATCTTCGAAACTGCCGCATGGGGACTACCGGCTATTGTGATTCCACTGCCGGAATCAATTTCACACGACCAAACCATGAACGCCTTTGCCTATGCACGCGAGGGCGCAGCCGTGGTTATCATGCAGAAGAATCTCACTAAAAACATTTTGGTCGCTGAGATTGATCGTATCCTTGAGAACGAAGAAGTTCGCGCAGGTATGGAAGAATCGGCAAAGCGCTTCGCGCAACCTGATGCCGCACGAAAGATTGCGCGTATGCTTATTAATACCGCACTCAAACACGAAGAATAAGAATATGGCGAATACAATAATCACACGCTTTCCGCCGTCACCAACAGGAAATTTACACATCGGAAATATTCGTACGTTGTTGTTCAACTACCTTTTTACGCGTCAGCAGGGAGGAGAGATTGTGATGCGTTTTGAAGATACTGACACGCAACGCAGCAGTAAGGAATTCGAGGTTATCGCGCTGGAAACACTCACTGCACTCGGACTTGAGTATGACCATGGTCCGTTTCGACAGTCAGAGCGCACCGATCGCTATGTTGCTGCACTACGGCAACTCATTGAAAAAGATGTCGCTTATGTTGCAGAAGAGTCGGAAGGGGAGCCGGGGAAACACATCATCCGTTTCCGAAATCCAAACAAGAAAATTACCTTTACTGATGTTATACGAGGAGAAATCAGCATCGACACAACTGACTTTGGCGACTTTGTCATTGCACGTTCTGAAACAAACCCGTTATACCACTTAAGTGTCGTTGTTGACGACATCGAAATGGGTATCACGCACGTCATTCGCGGAGAGGATCACATCACCTCAACACCGCGGCAGATGCTTCTTATTGAAGCGCTCGGCGGCACCGTGCCGATATATGCACACTTACCACTCATTATTGGTCCTGACAAAAAGAAGCTCGGAAAACGCCACGGTGCGGTGACGTATCAAGAGTTTAAAGAACTCGGTTACATTCCTGCCGGCATCATAAACTACCTTGCACTGCTTGGCTGGCATCCGTCGGATGATAAAGAATTCTTCACAAAAGAAGAGCTGGTAAATGCATTTAGTTTGGAGCGCGTGAATAATTCGCCAGCAATGTTTTCGTACGAAAAACTCGACTCAATCAACAAACACCACCTGCTACAATTGCCACGTGATGAATATCTCGCACACCTACGACAATTCCTGCAGCAACACTCCTTTGGCGCGTGGCTCCTTGACCATCCGAAATTTGAACTACTGGTTGATACCGTGTTGCGTGAACGTATTGAGAAGTTTTCAGATGTGCTCGTCATGATTGAAACTGGAGAACTCGACTGGTTACACCAGCTTGAGACTCTCGATGCTACCGAACTTGTCTGGAAGGACACACCAGTCGAGAAAGTTCGAGGACACCTAGACCACGCTGTTGCATTGCTTTCAGAAAGCTCAAAATGGAGCGCTGAGACACTGAAGGAGCGTATCTGGGCATATGCCGAAGAACAGGGGCGCGGGGAAGTATTGTGGCCAATCCGCTTTGCACTAACTGGGCAAAAGAAGTCACCCGACCCGTTTACCGTAGCAGCACTGCTCGGTAAGGAGGAAACGATTAATCGTCTACACAATGCAGTGACACTATTGAAATAACCATGTCTACCGTTGCACAAAATAGTATTCTCTCAGTTCTTTTCGTCGCTTTGGCGTGTATACCGTTGTTTCTATACGCACAGACGGAAGACGAGATCCGCGGCAAGATTAACGAACAACAAAGCGAGATTGCAGCAATTGAAGCAGAGATTAAACAGTATGAACAACAACTTGTCTCAATCGGGCGTGAGAAGCAAACACTGGAAAGCGCGGTCCGTGAATTGGATGTATCGCGCCAGAAAGTAAATGCGAGTATCACCCTCGCACAAAAACAGATCAATGCAACGAGTGCTGAAATTCAAGAACTTTCAGCAGATATTGCTGCAAAAGAAACATTAATTAAAAACAATCAACAAGCACTTGCAGAAACACTCCGTCGTATACATGAATCGGAATCAATGTCATTTGTCGAGATCATTCTCGGATCAGACGATGTCTCAAACCTTTGGAGTGATATCGAAGCAATTCAACGTTTCCAGCTTGTGGTGCGTGGCGAAGTTACAGAATTAGCAACGCAGAAAGCAGCGCTTGAGGTAGTAAAGCTGCAAGAGGAAGCAGAGCAACAAGATCTTGTCGCACATAAGACAGAACTCTCAACACAACAACACGCGCTTAATTTGAACCGGCAAGCGAAAAATAATCTTCTACGGGAAACGCAAAACAGGGAATCAGCATATCAGGACTTGCTGGAAGAAAAGCGACAAGAGAAAGAGGAGTTCGAGGCACAGTTGCGTGCGTATGAGGAAGAACTGCAATATATTCTTGATCCCTCAAGTATTCCGCCGGCAGGGAAGGGTGTCTTGAGTTGGCCACTTGCAAACGTCACCATTACACAATATTTCGGTAATACTGAATTTGCACGCTCCGGCGCCTATAATGGGCGTGGGCATAATGGTATCGACTTCCGAGCATCACCAGGAACCCCAGTGTATGCAGCGCTTATGGGGGAAGTTGTTGAAGTAAACCACGGTGTCGCTCCAAACTGTCAGTATGGTAAGTGGATCCTCATTAAGCATGGGAATGGCCTTACCACACTCTACGCACACCTTTCGGAAATAGAAGTGGTTAAGGGGCAGCGTGTGAGCACCAAGGAGCTTATTGGCTTCTCGGGCAACACGGGATACGCAACCGGTCCGCACCTTCACTTCACTGTGTATGCGTCTGACGCGGTATCGTTCAAACAGTATAAATGTAATAGTGGACCAACCGTCTATGTTCCAATTTCTGCATACAGCGGTTATCTCAACCCGCTCGACTTCCTATAAGAAGCGTGCGGTGTCACACATTACTGGTCTTTAGTATAAAAAAGCGACCCTGGGGCAAATACGCAGCCCCAGGGTCTTCTTGTTGGCATCAAGGAGAACACCACACTATGCAGCGCAGGAACTCCCCAGCACCACACTGCACATCGTTATATTAACAAAAGAGAGGAACAGGACAAGACAATCAAAAAATATTTTAAAATATATAAAAGTGACCCCAGAGCAAATCGAACGCCGCTCTGGGGTCTTCAGTCGTCGGAAAACAACTCACAGTACCGAGCCTACTGCGAATAAACTCGGACTGCCTCCCAATAGTAGCAAACAGAGGTGCTACAGCAACCGAGCTGACGTTGCAAAAACAAAAAGAAAAGGCCCGAGTCTTACGACTCGGGTCTTTTTTCGTCCTCGCCCTGTCGACTCAGCCCATGGACGAAGTAGTGATATTGGGCAGCAGCGGCTCAGGCGAGCACTTGTTGTCGATTTGGGTTATGATGAGCACCGTCATGCCCAACATAAAAAGAGCTGTCGCGAGGAAGTGCAGAACAACGAATTGAATCGCTTCAGTAGGCATTTTTCTCATCTCCCAAAGGTTGTGCCAGCAAAAACAATGCCATAAATAGGCTTATAGTGTCAATAAAAAAGGACCCCGAACGCGTGAACGTTCGGGGTCAAGGCTTTGTGGGGTGAACCTCTCAAGAGGAAGAGGCCGGCTTTATACTAGCACGTAAGGGAAGTGGGGCAAGGAGTTTTAGGGTAAAATGCCGTTATGTCTACGGTAGACCCACTTAAGTATAAAGAGGCTGCTGATGAAGTTGATGCGGACTTAGCGTCAATTGTTGACGAATTTACAACTGCACTTCTTGCACTCAACGAGGTACAAGAGGGAGAAGATAAAAAGGTGACCCGTATACGTATATTGCTTGCGTTCTCACTTTTGGAAGTGATTGTAAATGCTTATAACTGCTACTTCGGATTCAACCTAAAGCCGCGCGATGCAATGGAAAAGTGGCTGGCTGATTATTGCTTTACTAACAGAAACAAAACGTTCGTGGAGCATCCTTATCTTTCCGATGCTACACCAAAATACATGTACGAATTAAGGAGTTCGATGATGCACGCTTTCGTATTGCCAGAATCTCAAAACAATATGACTTTCTCTATTGTAAACGGAGATGAGAATCTAAGCGAAGAATTACCGATGCTCCGGAAGGGTCTTGAATCGAAAAGAAATTGCAAAATAATTTTCATATCTCCAACGAGTCTACTCAAGTTATTTCTTGAAGGTTATGCACTAATGCACCCGCAAGTTTTTAAAAAACCAGAAGAGGCTACTCCTAGTGACTTTACCTCGATGCGTAAGCTAAAAAACGAATTTCACCGGAGAGGAGCAAAATATATTTCTTTGGGTGCTTTCTGAACAGAAAATTTCTCGATTGCTACCCCTAATGCCACTCGCAGCTTCTTCCCAGGCATATCATCGTCCACACAACCCAAACGTCGCACAATATCAGAAGCGTTTTCATCAGAGGGTAGAGTAGAGCAGGGTCGTTGTGTGAACCACATGTAGAACAGACATCTGAATGAGACTCAGAACTTGAAGCAGATATGTTTTCCAATGACATATCTTTTGCTTCGTTAACGTAAACCATTTCAAGCCATATAAAAGCCGGGAACTTGAGTCGCAAAAGAAGTCTAGTGCGCGAAGGCTTTATCTATGGGGATGTAATGATATTAAACGTCGGAAAAGATATATTGTGCGACACATACCTATATAGTATACTTACCACTAGAGAATGCAAGTATGGCTCTACTCCCTCCTCTCTTGTGAGAATTGGGTGAGAGAAAAAGATTTGCATTTAATATGTTCTGTCATTCTCATGTGCGACTGACACTTCTTGTGGCTTAGCTGCGTTGAGAAAATGAAAAGAGTGTCCGATTATAGGACTTTCAGGACATACCCCTACCCTAGAGAAGCATGAGGACATAGTTCCACCAGACACGTGTGGAGTAAACTTTTCTTAACTCTTATTCCACGGGAACTGGTAAGGTCTAGGAAAAGCAACAGGCTCCTCTAGAGGCATTTCCTCACCATGCTGGTAGTATTCGAGCGGTTTGAAAAGTATTAGTTCCTCCCGCATCTGATTTATCAATTCGTCACGCAAGTTACGAATATGGTTGCACTCCTTATTCAATTCTTCTTGTGGAGTCGGTATATCGGAATCAAAACAACTTATCACTGTATGTGCCTTTGCAAGCAGTTCTTGGTCAGCGTATAAAGCCAGTTTTCCTACCACGTTTGATATCTCCTCTATCTCAGCCGATGTTCTGGCACTTTGTTTGGTTTCCTCTCGAAAAGTTCTTTTTACTATAAAGCGGTTAACGAAGTGTAAGAACTCCTGATAGCTATCCCTCTTAGTTCGAAAGATGAGGTCTCTTTCAAACTTCTCTCTCTCAAAATGCAGTTGCTTTGAGATACTTAAATAACTTGTAATTGCCGTGACTGAAGCGCCGATTAAACCCGATACCGAACCAGCGATAAAAATTTGTAGTATTGAACCACTTTCCATATATTCCTGCGCAATACTATTATATCAAATTTTCCACCGAGCTTTCAGAGACGAAAGCAGTTGCCTTTCCCCCACCCTCTGCTATTGAAAAACCACCCTACTCCGGGTGGTTTTTGCATACTAAAAAATATATAACTTAAGGAGCTCGTCCTTGCTATAATGTTAAGTGATTAGTACTTACTTCGAGTACCTTTCTGGCTCCGCTAGATGGATACCGTCCCTGAAAAGGGTGTCATTTCCCTTTCAAGAGAAATGAGGGTGCCTGAAAAGGAGTTAACCATCAAAATTTCTTTCAACCGAAAGAAAGAAAGGTGCTCGAAGTAAAATACGAATCACTCTTGTAAACCTTATACAAGGTCTAATTTAAAAAGAACCAAGTACACTTGATACTCGGTTTCTACCTCACCAAATTCTCAGAAGGGGTATTGTGCGACATATATATAGTTACTCTTGCTATACCCCCACCTCTTAGGGTACTGTGGTCGGGCGGAATTCCTGACCAGTGTCCGCGCTCTCCTAGTATGGAGCAGCGAGTGTTTGGTTATCGCGCAGCAGGAGTTGGGCTTTGGGAATAATCCCTTAACGTGTGCTAAGTCCTCTCCTCTGCGCGATTTTTATAACATCCCCTATCATCAAGGAGGATTACAGGGATTCTCTTTTTATATATGAAATACCCCCGGGAGAGTCATGCTGTGTGGCTTGCAGCAATTCTCAATCCCGGGGGTGCCAGAGACGCGGGCTCCGAGGGGTTACACCCACCCGCATATCCAGCGAAGTGAATATAGCATGTGGCGCATCTATTTCAAACGCCGGCTCTCTTCCCTTTTTCTAACCCGTCAAGACACACCTACTGAGATATCTACGCAGATATCTCAGTAGGTGTTGTCCCTATCAACTATAAACTACCAACTATCAACTCACTTTCCCTCCCCTTGCCTTCTGCAGAAACCCTAGGTAGCATAAATACTCCAAGCTAAGAGGAGGAGGAACGAATATGAATCGCGTTCGGCGGAAGTCCTCTGGCGGATGGCGTACCTTTTTCGCCTCAGAAACCACCTCGTGGATCCTTGTGATTCTTGCCATTACAGCGTATGTCGTTTTGGCAATTTACCACAATGGTTCCGTGCTCTACTAGTTTCGGAATGGCCCGTGCTTCGGCACGGGCCTTTTCTATATATGTAGAAATAAAAAGGGCGGAGCAGCTGGGGTACAGCGCTCCGCCAAGTTGGCCGCCGCCAACGGGAGGCTAACCCAGGGCGACAGCAGTGTTTCGTAGTCTACACAAATATAAACACTTGTCATCCCCCTACCCTCTGTAGTACTATCCCGCTATTCCAGACGACAAAGGGGTACACTCTTATGGATGCAGCCACACAAGCGGCACAATCCAAGAAGAACCTGCGGTTCTGCGTTGGGGTTCTCGCGATTTCAGCATTTGCATACTTCGCGGCCATCGCAACTACTCAGTTCTTCTAGCCGTCGGGACAGGCTCAGCACTTCGGTGCTGAGCCTTTTCTATTTGTTGACACACATCCTAATTCAATGCACAATGCGTATCTACTCATCTTAAACAGGAGGACTACCCTATGGGGCAAGTAGTTCGTCTTCGGAAGGAAGAAGGAGCAGGAGAGCAAAAAACAGATGGCCTGACACTGGAGCATGTCCTCAATGACATGCGCCCGTGGCAGATAGTCGCGATCATTGCAGCTATTCTTCTGGCCTCAGCCGCCTTTCTCACCAGACTTTTCACTTCCTTCCCCCTCTGATGAGCACGAGCCCTTCCCTTCGGGGTTGGGCTCGTTCTATTTGACACTATGTATGTTTCGGGTGCACAATGCGCATCCCAACCCACAACAAAGAAAGGGTCTGCACATGACCAAAGAGGACACCGAAGCGGCAGCAACCGATGAGGGACACGAGGAAGAGCAGGTGCATACGCACACGCCGGAATGCGAGCATGAGGAGTCATCTGGGACGGAAACGCACCACGATGAATCCGACGTCGTTCGCCCCAAGCGCCGGCGTTTCTGGACTCTGAAAAGAGTCGCCCTGCTCATCTCTTCCGGCCTTCTCCTGGGCTTCCTGCTGCAGGCTGTGGCAACCTACGGCGGCTAAGCGGCCATCACTAAGTTGAGTTGGGAGGGCCTGGGCTCTCCACTGCGTTTTGCTACGTATGTTGGAGGGTTCGGGCTCTCTTTATATTTGCTTGACGAAATCCCCTTCCCTATGGCACCGTGTACTTCCCGAGTACGAGAAAAAGGAGGTCAAAAGATGACTGGGAAACCAGGGTTTGAGAAAGCGATGGACGTCCTCTATGAGGGCATTTATGCAGCCTTTGCTATCGGCATGGCAGCATTCATCGTCTGGTACTATATCGAAAATCCGGACCAGATGCAGAAGCTTTTCGAAATGATTTTCGGCTAACGCCACACTCACACTTCGGGGAGCCCGGCTCTCCAATCGAACGCCCGTTCAAAAGAGCCGGGCTCTTTTTATATATGCATATACACTCGTGTCAGTACGATTTGCATTCTGCCATTCTATAGAATGGTAGAATGCAGATATTTCACTTAGTTTGTTTTCCGAATATACGACACGATGTCGAATTTTGGATGCACTTTCTTGCCCGGATTAAATATGTCATTCGGATCAAACGCATGCTCAATTGCTACAAAAGTAGCGAGCATATCTTGTGTAAACAATTGACTTAAATATGGCGTACGGATAATACCATCATTGTGCTCCCCGCAAATATTTCCTTTATATCTTCTCGCCAACGCAAAACAATCATCTGCCATTTGTTTAATCTTTCTCGGTGTCTCAGGATTCGTGAAGTCGAGCAATGGATAGAAATGAAAGTGTCCATTTCCCCCATGCCCATGCATCGCATACTCGGCATCGTAAGTGCGTAGTGTCTCGGTCAATTCTGCAAGAAATTCAGGCAAAAATCGTGGCGGAATAATCATGTCCTCAAGAAACGCCGCCGGTCTTCGGTTTTCCTTTCCCAGCTTTGCCAGCGAATAGCTTGCAAACCGAATCTTCCAAAACATTTCGGTGCGCCCCGCGCTGCGAACATACCATGCGCGCCTACCTTCTGCGTGCATATGCATATACGCGGCTTTGAGTTCTTTATTTGCTTGAACTTTTGTGACGCCATCAAAGGTCACGAGTAATACAAACGATGGTGTACGTTGTTTGAAACTGAACAATTCATTCATCCAGAAGTGAAAGAGAAATCGCATGTATTGTGTGAAGCTCTGTGCATAAAATTGTGTCTTGAAGAACGATAAGTTGCTACGAGCAAGTTTGTAGGTACGATCGTCAAATATTTCAATGTTACGAGGATTGTGCTCAAGTAGCGTCTGAATACCCTCTCCGATACTTTCGATATGTTGTATCGGTACGACGAGCAAGTCAGACACTTCGGTTTCAGGTATAACTGAAAATACAATATTGGTGATAATCCCGAGCGTTCCTTGGGAGCCGGCAAACAGCGGAATGAGCGAGAATGTCCCCTGCCCTGTTTTGAAACTCTCGATAGAATCGGCTTTGAGCACATCCCATATCGCATACCCAGATGAGTTCTTTGATGACTCCGGTTTCCCTGCTTGTAGTATATCCAGTGAATTCTCGATTCTCATCCATACATCACGGTACACGGCACCCAAGGCATTATCTTGTCGAATCGCATCGCATAATTCGTCAAATTGCAGCGGCTTTAACGTATACGCCCACCCATCATGAAGTACTACTTCCAGCTCTGCGACATACTGTGCCGTATGCCCATACTTGAGAGAGTCAGGGCCAGCCGCATTATTCGCTACCATGCCACCGACCGTGCAAATATCGCGCGATGACGGATACGGAGGTAGAAAAAATCCGTGCTTTTTCGTATATGCATCAAAATCACGGAAGAATGCCCCGGGTCGCGCAGCGATACGCGCCGTCCCATCGGGCAATATTAGGAGCTCATCAAAGCCACTTAAGTACTTAGCGGTATCAATGATGACCGAGTCATTGAGTGAACCTCCAGACAAACCGGTACCCGCTGCTCGTGGAGTGAGCGAGAATGCATTTCCCTGTTGATTCAGTTCACCCACGGTACGTACAATGGTCTGCACCTGTGCCGTGTCTTTCGGAAAGACTATCAACTCCGGCATGACCGCAAACACACTTTCGTCGGTTGCGTAACGCGTGCGCGTATCAAGTGACATATCACACTCTATGCCGAGTGCCTGTAGTGTTTCTGCAAGGTGCGTATAGTCTGTGGTGTGTGTACTCATGTACTACTTCGTACTATGCACGTACCGTGTTACTTCCCTCCCCCAATTTTTTCAAATGCGCGTAGTACTTCTATTGGCGTCGCGAATACAACGGTATTGCTTTGGTCAGAACTCAAATCGTTAAGTGATTGCAAGGTGCGCAAATGAAGCGCACCTGGTGCACTTCCAAGAATTGAAGCGGCTTTCGCCATGTTTTCCGCTGAGAGCACTTCCCCTTCCGCCTTGATGATAACCGCTCGCTTTTCTCGCTCAGCTTCTGCTTGCTTTGCAATGGTTCGTTCCATATCAGCCTGGAGAATCACATCTTTGAGCTCCACGTTCCCCACTTTAATACCCCAATCATCACTTGCTTCGTCAACAATCGAACGAATGCGCTCCGATATTTTGTCGCGACCGGCAAGTAGCTCGTCGAGTTCGACTTCGCCAACCACATTTCGCATAGTTGTCTGTGCGAGCTGACTCATCGCAAAGAAGAAGTCCTCAACATTAAGAACCGCCTTATCGGCATCTGAGACTTTATAGTAAATGACGGCATTCACGCCAACCGCAATGTTGTCTTTTGTAATTGCTTGCTGTTGTGGTACATCGACTGCTTTTACACGCATATCAACTTTATGCATCCGCTGAAATACAGGAATGACGATGCGCCATCCCGCTTCACGGATACCGGTGTATCGTCCCATGGTGAACATCACACCGCGCTCGTATTGGTTAACCTGTCGAAGTATCGCAACTGCAATAACGATGAGAAGAATAAGAATTACAATGATTTCCATACGTTGGTGGTTTTAGTTTCTAAACTCAGAGAAAGAACAGGTACAAGATACACTGATTATACCGCGTCTGACTACTTCTGCCATGGAATATCGTACTGATCAAATTCAGGAAGTAATTTCTTGTCATACAAGAGACGTGAGATAACCTCCGCATGACTCAACGCCCCGGTAAGCGCATTGTGTGGGTGCGGTTCTTCAGGAATGCCTGTGTAGTTTAATACAGCATCGAGATTCAAAGCGCTGCGCTTATGCTCAGCATCAATCGGAGGTACCTCGCCTCGCTTAATAATGTGCATCCACGCTAGGGAGTGACTATCGATAGTGCGGTATGCAAACGTGTAGTTGAATCCGGCGCGTTCGCATGCTGCTTTCACAAAATCTCGGTCAAACGAAACATTCTGTCCACCAAAGGTTTTGTCTTCCAACGACTCTGCCCATGCAAGAAACTTTTCTATAAGCTCCCCTTCTGTTTGCTTTGTTGGGTCAGTGATTTCTTCTTCGGTGAATCCGTTCACTTCAAGTGCACCTTCCATGATGTGTGCACCATCCCAAATACGACACTCCTCGTAGAATCTGTTTTGTGGGTTATGCAAATCAAGCGCACCGAGACTTACGATTGAGTGTTTATGATATTCAGTCCCTGACGCTTCAACATCTAAAATCAACATACCATAACTATAAACTAAGCTGTTCAAACCTCAAACTTACCGCAGTCCGCGACAATTCGATGCGGGAGTATACCCTGCAGTCCGAGCTGCCTCTTCCGAGTCAAACCATACTTTATTTTCTTCATTCATTGCTTGGGCACCTGCACACCACGGGAAGTGATACTTGGTGCCGTTTCTCGATGCTACTATTTTCCCACCTGCCTGCAGTGGCTCCCCGCTATAGACAGAAGCAGTAAACTGTTGTACTGCCGGTCGTTGCGTTTCGATATTTGATAATCTACCCAGTCCGAAGGCGGAAAACCCGACACAGAGGACGATTGCGACCGTTAGTAGGTCATTTGACTCCAGTACGTTATGGCCCTTGATTTGCAGGGCTCTTTCGCGTATACTTTCCCACCAGTTCGCCATTGCGGACATAATACCTTACATTTGAAATATGGCACATAGAAAAGCTGGAGGGACAGCCAGAAACCTACGAGATTCAAACCCGAAATACTTGGGTACGAAGATTGCTGACGGTCAGAAAGCGCAGACCGGCTCTATTATTGTGCGCCAACGTGGGACTAAGATTCTTGCTGGCAAGAATGTGGGGCTCGGCAAAGACCACACTCTTTTTGCACTTACTGATGGCACGGTAAGCTTCCGAGAGACTCGCAAGACTCGATTTGATGGCAACGTCACCAAAAAGAAAGTCGTGGACGTACTTTAAGCTCAATTGTTTAGTTTGATACAAAAAACGCCGCTGATATCAGCGGCGTTTTTTAGTGTCTATTTTAGTGTCTATTCGCGCATTATTCGCTTTTTTCGACAGCAATTTGCACCGGTACTTTTGTTGCACCGACGGTAACGTGTACTGTAAAATCGCCAACCTCTTTTATAGGCGCCTCAATGAGAATAGCGTCCGGATTAACAGTAACTCCCGCTACCTCCTTAAGTTGTGCAGCGATAGCCTCTGCATGTACTGCTTCAAACAAGTGGTTCTTTTCGTTTGCATTTGCACGGATAGTCAGCGTCTGCCCCTTCAGAGATGCGAGTCCTGCCTGTAAGGATTCCTTTGCTGCCTCTTGTTTCGCCAAGCGATCCGCTGCTGCATTTTGTGCCTTCTGCACCTTGGCTATTGTGGCAAGTTCAGCAAGTCCCTTACGAATAAGGAAGTTCTGTGCGTATCCATCGGCAACATTTTTGACTTCATTGCGAAGTCCAACCCCTGCTACGTCTTTTAAAAGTATGACTTTCATCCCGCTAGAAATTTATCATTTATAATCCACATGCTTCTCGAAAATTCACCGTATCCATAATTCGAGATGATCCCAAGAAGAAACGTCTTTCTAACGGGATTCATGACCGCAATCTTACTCCCCCACAATCAGAAATTCAACAGCACGTTCCAGAATGTAGTCGCGATCTGCTTCAATATCCTCATCGTCTGGGAACTCGACTACGATGTCGGGCTGAATGCCATCTCGTGTAATAAACACGTCTCCCTTGAGCAACCAACGCGCTACCGTGACCTTAAGCGATGTTTCCGGAGTGATGTCTATCAATTCTTGTACTGACCCTTTACCAAAACTTGATGTACCAACGAGTGTTGCAACGCCATGTTCACGTAGTGAGCCAGCAAGAATTTCTGAAGCAGATGCGGAGCCACCATCAATGAGAATGACTAGCTTCAAATCGTCAGTGAATACATCGTATCCTCGACTGCGGTGCACACGCATCTCTTGTTTGCCACCATAGTCTTCAGTGACTACGATTTTACCACTCGGCAGGAACCAACTCGCCATATCAACCGCCGCATCAAGATACCCCCCTGGATTACCCCGCACATCAATGACGAGTTTATCATAATTGGTCGCTGCAAATTCTTTCAACGCGAGGCGGAATAACTCAGATGATTTTGCCGAAAAATTGTATAGCTCGATTACGAATATACCGTCGTCTCGTCGAGTTGTCTCAATTGTCGGAATTTCAATGACATCACGTACCACAGTAATCTCAAGTACCGATGCTTCTCCTTCGCGAATAATGGTAAATGTGACCGGGGTGCCCCGCTCTCCACGAATGAGCCCGACAGCAGTGTCGATGCTCATATCTTTCGTTGAGGTTCCATCAATCGTAATAATTTTGTCTTCCGCCTTAATGCCTGATTTTGCAGCCGGAGTATCCTTTAGCGGCGACACGACCGTTAGCACACGGTCGCGAATTGAGATTTCCATGCCAACTCCTTCAAAACTTCCACTGATATCGCTTTGAAATATTTCAGCTTCCGAAGGTGGTAAAAATACTGTATATGGGTCTCCCATTGATTCAGCAAGTCCACTGATCATTCCCCACACACGCTCTTGGCGTACGGCTGCCATATCGGTAGTGGTTGATCCCTCTGTGGTAGTCGTTGCATATGCATCAATAAATTGCTGCTCAAGAATATTCCATGCTTTCCATACCGGCGTAAAGTCAACGTCCTCCGGTTGTGCGCCAGAGATAGCTCCGGCGGCGAACGCAGAGAGGCCATAGCGGTTAAGCTGCTCTGCAAATACGCCTCGATCCCCAACGAGTACACCGGCAGTAAAAATGACCACTACAATAAGTGACCCACTGACTATTGAACGGATTGAAACGCCAAACATCGCGTCATTATGCCATGTGCAGCGCCGGGTTCAAAATGACTAATGTGATATGCAAGTGCTCCGTGTTATGCACGCGTTCACTCTATACGCACCCGAAGATACACTATAAGCTAATAGGTACTAACTGATATACATATGCTCCATCGTCACGAATATAAAAAACTTACCTGGATTGATTTGGAATCACCAACCGTTGATGAGGTGCGTCGTGTTGGAGCTGAATTTAATATCGACCCTACGGTGGTAAATGAACTCCTAGCACCATCACTACGACCACAAACACAGCGATACGATGATTATCTGTACCTGATGCTACACTTCCCCACGCTTCAGCATGGTGCGCATTCGGCAACAGCACCAGAACACGAGGTTGATTTCATAATCGGCAAACATTTCATCATCACCACGCGCTACGAAGAACTCACTACCTTTGTCGAATTTCGAAAAGTCTTTGAGGTAAATGCTGCTCTTGAGGAAGATCACTTTAGCGATAATGCATTTGATATCTTCTTACTGCTCACAAAGCGCTTGTACCGTATCGTTGATGTCGATATTGATAAAATACGAGAGACACTCGAATACATCGAGGTAGAAATATTCAAGGGGCGCGAACGTGAAATGGTTGAAGCGCTTTCACGGGCCGGACGCGACATCCTCAACATTAAACAAGGACTCGACCCCCACCAAGACGTACTCGCCTCTTTGCATGAACTTACCGGTGAATTTGTTGGTAAGGAGTATGTAGCACGAGTACAGTCAATCGAGAACACCTACTACCGTTCACGGAAGCATGTAACTCGTATCTGGCAAACGCTTGCGGAACTTCGTGAGACGAACAACTCGCTCCTGAGTACCAAACAAAATGAAGTTATGAAAACGTTTACTATCATAGCGTTTGTTACATTCCCACTCATGTTGATCTCGTCGGTATTTGGAATGAATACAACATATACACCAATCGTTGAAAATCCTCACGACTTTTGGATTATCATCAGCATGATGTGTTTTGCGACACTGAGCATGTTCTTCTACTTCCGCTATAAGCATTGGCTCTAGTACAGCCCTATTCCCCTTCGCCCTCTCCGATGCTACTCTAAGCTCGTATGCAGCAGCGACAACCACTGTATTTACACAACACACTGACTAATGAGAAAGAAGTCTTCACCTCATGGCGAGACGGTGATGTGCGTATGTATAGCTGTGGCCCAACGGTATACGATAGCCAGCACATTGGTAACTTATCTAACGTGGTGTTTGTCGATACACTCAGACGTACACTCGAATATAACGAGTATGTTGTCACACAGGTTATTAACTTTACTGATGTTGGACATCTTACATCTGACGCCGATGAAGGTGAAGACAAAATGACAATCGGGCTACGTCGCGAAGGACTCGCACTTACCATTGGTAACATGCGTACACTCGCTGATACCTACATCACAAATTTTTTCGCTGATATCCACGCTCTTAATGTGCGAACACATAATACGCAATTCCCTCGCGCAAGTGATTATATTCACGCACAAATTGCATTGGTGCAGACCCTTGAACAAAAAGGATACACGTACGAAACGAGTGATGGTGTGTATTTCGATACTACACAATTCCCTAACTACGGAGCACTCGGTGGCCAATCAGCAACCGAACAGGAAGCGGGTGCTCGAGTAGCAGTCCGCGCCGAAAAACGAAATTTCCGTGACTTTATACTTTGGAAAAAGGACGAAACTATTGGGTGGGAGTCCCCATGGGGCATGGGTTTCCCAGGGTGGCATATTGAATGCAGTGCGATGATACGCAGCTGCCTGGGGAAACAAATAGATATCCATACCGGGGGTATCGAACATATCGGTGTTCACCACAACAATGAAATTGCGCAATCAGAGGCAGCGACCGGAAAGAGTCCTCTTGCTCGCTTTTGGTTACACCGAGCCCATATTCATATCGAGGGCAGGAAGATATCGAAATCAATTGGCAACACTATTTATCTTCGACAAATTGTTGACCGTGGATACTCCCCGCTCAGCTACCGATACTGGCTGTTAACCGCACACTACCGAACACCTTCGAACTTCACATGGGATGCGATTGCCGGAGCACATACGGCACTTAAACGATTGCATCGCTATTTTGTTGATGAACTCTCTGACACAGAAGGTGTCGTGCAGGAAGACTACGCAAAGCGTTTTCACACCTGTATCAATGACGACCTCGACACCCCGAAAGCTATTGCACTACTCTGGGAGCTTGTGAAAGACGAGTCTGTGTCGGCAGCGGATAAGCGGGCTACACTGCTTACCTTTGATACCGTCCTTGGACTTGGCTTGAATGAGTCAGACGACACGCTGTACCGACTACTCCACGGCGCAGGACAAAAACTAAGCGTTTCAGACACACCACCTGAAATTCAAGAGCTGGTGCAAGAGCGCGAACGTGCACGAGAACAAAAGGACTTTGAGCGTGCTGACGCACTTCGCGAAGAGCTCAGACAAGAGGGGTACCTCATTGAAGACACGGAAAAAGGACCGAAACTCCTCAAACAATAAGCCCTCTAGGCTATCCACATTTTGTCCCAAGTACCCACATGCCCAGTCCTGACGCACACCGTGATAGAATGCCCAAATGGCTGAGAGTCGTATTCCACCACAAGATTTAGATGCCGAGCGCGCACTGCTTGGTGCAATAATGTTGAAACCGAACGCAATGTACGACATTGCGGATATCGTCATACCTGACTCGTTTTATGCAAGCAAGCATGGCGACATTTTTGAGGCGATGCTTGCACTGTTTAACAAAGGTGAGCCAATAGACCTTGTCACGTTGTCCGGTAAGCTCAGTGCGCAAAAGAAACTTGAAACCATTGGTGGTCGTGGATATCTCTCTGAACTTGCAAACGCTGCGCCCGCTGCAACAAATGCGATGCACTATGCGCAGGTCATCAAAGCAAAGCAGATTCACCGCGACTTGATTCAAGCCGCAGACTATATTGGCGAGCTTGGATACCGAGAAGACAGCGAGGTTGAGAAGCTGCTCGATGAGGCGCAATCAACCGTGTTTAAGATTGCGAACACGTCAACACTACAAAAGTTTGTATCGATTGGCGATGAACTTAAAGAAGCATGGAAACGTTTGGAAGCGCTGCAGGAAAACAAAGACCAGATTCGTGGTATCCATACCGGGTTTCGAGATCTTGATAACTTGCTTGCCGGATTTCAAAAATCTGACTTGATTATTCTTGCGGCTCGTCCATCTATGGGTAAAACAACGCTCGCACTTGATATCGCACGGCAGACGGCGATAAAGCATGGTAACCCTGTCGGTATCTTTTCACTCGAGATGTCATCACAACAGCTTACTGACCGTATGTTAGCGTCTGAATCAAAAGTTGATTCTTGGCGTCTTCGAACCGGGAAGCTCGCATCTGACGAAGATTACGAACGACTTCGAAACGGTATGGACAGACTCTCCTCTGCTCCTATCTACATTGATGATAAGTCTGAGCGAACAGTACTACAGATGCGCTCTATTGCACGTCGCCTGAAAGCAGAAAAAGGATTGTCGCTCATCATTGTCGACTACCTGCAGCTCATTGTGCCGGGCGCCACTCGACAAAGTGACTCGATGGTACAGCAGGTTACTGAAATCTCCCGCTCACTTAAAGGTATGGCGCGAGAGCTCGACATACCGGTACTCGCACTATCTCAGCTTTCACGTGCCGTCGAGCAACGTCGCGACCATCCTCGATTGTCTGACCTTCGAGACTCGGGTTCTATTGAACAAGATGCCGATGTGGTTATGTTCATCCACCGAGAGGACAAAATGAACGAAAACTCAGAACGACCGAACATTGCAGACATTATGGTTGAAAAACACCGAAATGGACCGGTTGGTCGTATTGAACTCTACTTTAATGACAAGCAAGCAACATTTAGTACTATTGAAAAGAATGACTTTAGTGACTTTACTGAGAGTCAGGGACAAAATGATGACGATGATTTTTAACCATGAATGAAGTCGACAAATTAACTGAGCTTTTTACGCAATTTCCCGGTATTGGTCCACGACAAGCTCGCCGCTTTGTGTTTTTCTTACTGCGCCAAAACACGGGATATCGAGCAATGCTCATTCGTGCCATTCAAGACGTCGCAACACACGTAAAGCAGTGCTCTCGTTGTTTGCGCTATGCGCCGCTTCATGTGAAAGAGCCGTTGTGTGATATTTGTGCAGACGGAAACCGAGATACAACGCAGCTGATGCTTGTTGAGAAGGATACTGATGTTGAACAAATGGAACACAGTGGAGCGTACGCAGGATACTACTTTGTTCTTGGCGGTTCACTTTCGCTCACTGGAAAGAAATACGCCATTCGCGAAAAGGAACTCGTCCAATATCTACAAAAGTACGGTGCTGCACTTTCTGAAATCATCCTTGCGCTTTCGGCAACTCCGGACGGAGAATACACTGCTGATTACCTTGCAACTAAGCTGAAGGATGATGCGAGTGTACAGACAGCACGTGTAACTACTCTTGGTCGCGGTCTCTCAACGGGTTCAGAACTTGAATATGCCGATGCACACACGCTGGTGCAAGCACTAAAAAACCGCGCCTAGGCGCGGTTTTTTAATTATGCAATCTTTGTGATTTTTACGCGGCTGTATGGTTGTCGGTGTCCGCGGTTCTTGAAGTAACGACTTTTTGCCTTAAAGCGAATGACTGATATCTTTGCAGCTCGATCATTCTCAATAAACTCTGCAGTTACTTTTGCGCCCTTTACTGTTGGCTCACCAACCTTTGTTGTCTTTCCGTCGTCGGTAAGAAGCACCTCGGTAAACTCAACTTTTGCGCCTTCTTCATATTCCCCGTTGAGTTTCTCAATGTTTAGTGCGTCTCCTTCGCGAACAACGTACTGCTTACCACCGGTTGCAATAACAGCAAATGGACCGGTCTTCGGCTCAGCTTTTTTTGAAGCAGCTTTTTTAGGCGCAGCTGCGTCTACAGTCGCCTTTTTCGCTTCCTTTTTCTCCTCTTTGGTTGTGACCTTCTTTTCAGCCATAATGGCGCATATACTACCAAAATGGGCTTAAAAAGCAACTGTCCGACGCCGTCAGGATTTTGGACCGTCCAGACTCACCGATATCTCGGTTTCTTCAATTTTAAGAATATCCTTATTTATCTTCCCGAACTCCTTTACCGAGTCCTCATAGCGGTTATTGACTTGTTGGAGCGCAGTTCCCATCTTTTCCTGAAATGTCTCGTACGCACCAAGATGTTTGGCGAGCTTCTCTACGTTTCGCCGTATCTCCTGTGCCGACTTCTCGATTTTGTATGCATTAAACCCAAAGAGAACTGAGCGAAGGTATGCAGAAAATGTCGTTGGCGACACGATAACAACATGCTTATCAATGTATGCGTAATCGATGAGATTACGCGTATTAACCTTGATTGCGCCAACTTCATTTACCAACAAGTCGTAATAAATACCTTCTGCAGGTATATACATGAACGCAAACGGCAGCGTCCCCTCTTTGGGATTAATATATTTTGCGGTTTCATCGATACGCTTCTTCAAGTCATTCTTGAACTCGCGTTCAAGCTGCGCACGTCTTTCGTCATCCTCTTCATTAAGCAGTCGCGTATAGTTGTCGAGTGAGAACTTTGCGTCGACAGGGATCACTCCGTCTTTGGTCATGATCGCAGCATCAACTCTCCCATCGCCTATTTGATACTGCAGCTTGTACGCATCAGGCGGCAACATGTTGGAGAGAATGAGCTCGAGACTTGCTTCGCCAAGACTCCCTCGCTGCTTTTGGTTTTTCAACACTTTCTCAAAATTTTGTAACTGTTCGCCAAGAGAAAACACTTGTTTACTCGATTCTCTTGTTTCGGCCACCCCTCTCTCTACATTCAAGAGGTGCTTTGTTATCTCATTTGAAAGCTTCTGTGACTCTGACAATTGTGTCGTTACCGAATCATGAATTGCCTTGGTGCTGTCACCAAGTTTTCTATCAAATGTTTCTCTGAGTCCTTGCAGCTCGCGGTACAAGTAATCTCCGTCGGTACCACCCTGCTGTCGTTTCAGCACATAGAGTACATACACCAGTGCAATGACGTTTCCGAGCAATGCAACGGCTGCAACGATTCCTAGTATGATCAGCGTTGGCGTCATATACGCTTCAGTATAGCAAAATTGCCACAGCTACGCTTATTCCTTTTTTCCCTTAAATAGGAACATTTTTGCTATTTCAACAGCAAATAAGTTTGCGATACCAAGCCCTACTAGGACCGCAATTTCTTGTATAGAGAGTGGTGTCAGAGTTAGTAGCTGTTGTAGTGGCTTGAATGAAAGTGCAATAATGAGCAGTGAGAAGTTCGCACCAAGTGCCAATAAGAGTAACTTGTTTGAGAAAAGTGATGTACGCCATAATGGGCGCGACAGATCTTTGAATGAGAATGCAAAGAGCATAGAAGCAATACAGAGTCCGGCAAATACAACGGTGCGCGCCTCGTCCACCGGAATACCGCCTCGCAAAAGTATCTGATACAGCCCCAACAGCAGTAGTCCGGTTATGGCACTTACGCCAAAAATGAACCATCGAGCCCGAACGGTCAAAATAGTCTCGACGCCACGACGTACCGGACGCTTTTTCATTGCATCTTTCTCCTGTGGCTCAAACGCGAATGGAAAGCTCATAAAACCTTCGCCGATGATGTTTGCCCACAAAATCTGTGCCGGAAGTAACGGAAGCGGTGAACCAACTGCAAGTGCGCCACCGATGACGACAATTTCGCTGAAACTTGTCGAAAGCAAAAACATAACGATTTTACGCAAGTTGGCAATAATGCGACGCCCTTCAGCAATAGCGGCGGTGATGATGGCGAAGCTGTTATCAATTAGTACAAGGTCGGCTGCTGCCTTGGCAGCATCGGTACCGCTTCCAACCGCAATGCCAATGTCGGCAGCGGCAAGCGCCGGTGCGTCATTCACTCCATCTCCCGTCATTGCGACTACCTCGTTATTATTCCGCAGCAAACGAGCTACTCGGAGTTTTTGTTCAGGTAATACACGAGCAACCACGTTGTGCGTATTGAGAGCCTTGAGTAAGGCGGTATCGTCCATTTTCTCAATCATGGTGCCGGTAAGTACCGGTGCGTTCTCCTGCGTATCAATCCCTACCTCCCGCGCAATAGCGCGAGCCGTTTCCGGATAGTCTCCAGTTGCCATAATGACTCTGGCACCAGCTTCCCGAACCGTTGCAATAGCTTCCCGCACATCCGGTCGAATTGCATCAGAAAATGCGAGTAGTCCAACAAAAACGAAAGCGGTCTCGTCGTTTGGATGCAACACGCTCTCAGGAATGGTTTCTTCATCCGTCTTCAGGTACGCAATTGCAGTAAAACGCATCCCTTCAGCAGAAATGTTTTTCTGCGTTTGTAGGAATGTACAGTTTGAATCGTCTC
>OBIY01000119.1_pt1 | contig 33025 bp, 33 predicted proteins | sample 1519841 | NCBI WGS metagenome assembly OBIY01 (sample SAMN03019774, study PRJEB22545) | beach sand metagenome | biome: beach; feature: sea beach; material: beach sand | place: USA: Municipal Pensacola Beach, FL | collected 2010-07-30 | depth 30-40 cm m
TGTCCCGGATTATGACAATGGCAATACCGATAACGGCAACACTGACAATGGTGATACTGACAACGGCGATACCGATAACGGTAACACTGACAACGGTGATACTGACAACGGCGATACCGATAACGGTAACACTGACAATGGTGATACTGACAACGGCGATACCGATAACGGTAACACTGATAACGGTAATACTGACAATGGGAACAACGCCGGTGAACAAGGTTCACATACCATCACCTTGACCGGTTCTGTGGATATCGTTGGCCTGTTAATCCTCGGATTAGCAATCTTTGGCCGACGCTTTTCCTCAGCCTTGAATCAGCGAAAAGTCAGCTAGCAGCAACTGCCTCCTAGGCAGCGTTTGGGGCAGCTTTCTCTCCGGGAAGGAGAAGGAAACTGCCCCTTTTTTATGGGATCACCATACTTAAAAGGAGATGAAGTCCTATACGGATACGCGGCTTTTATCAGGCAACTTGATTGAAATAAAATAAGCCGCTAACACAAACACCATTGACACCAGCAGACACGCTTGAAGTCCTGCGACTTGATAAACAATCCCAGACAAAACTGTCCCAACCAGACGTCCCAAAGCATTGGCCATATAATAAAAACCAATATCCAGTGACACTCCTTCACTGCGGGCATATAAAACAATTAAAAAAGAATGTACAGATGAATTCACGGCAAACACGGCACCAAAAATCAGTAGGCCCACGATGAGCGTCACATCCGGCTGAATACCAATAAAAAGTAACCCGGCGATTCCTCCGGGAATCAACGACAGCGCTAGCGCCAACCGTTCTGTGGTTCGACCGTCAGGAATCACACCACGTGCCGTTCCAGTCATTTTAGGTGCTTGAGATTGAACCACACCGTAGCCAATCACCCACAGCGCCAGTAACGTACCAACTGCAATATGTCCCCACCCCAGCTCTGACTGTAAATAAACCGGTAAGGCCACAACAAACCACACGTCCCTGGAGCCGAAAAGAAAAAAACGGGCCGCTGAAAGCCAGTTCACCGAAGCACTTTTTGACAATAGCTCCGTGAACTTTGGTTTATAGCGTGTTTTACCCAAACCCTGATCCAGGGTCATCAAGGTAATGAGCAAGACGATGATAAGAAGGATAACCAGACAAAGAATCGCGCCACGAAAGCCAAGTCCGGTTAACAATAAGCCACCCAAGAAAAAGCCCACACCTTTTAAAGCATTTTTAGACCCTGTTAAAGCGGCCACCCATTGATAAAGCTTGCTTTCTTTTCCTTCAGGTACGAGTAGCTTGATACTACTCTTTGCACTCATTTTATTCAGGTCTTTGGCAATCCCAGACAACGCTTGGGCGGCCATCACGTAAGCGACCGATAAAAATGATGCTTCGACCAAGAGCATACCCAATGCACTGATTTGTAAGGCCAAGCCAATATTTTGGGTCACATTAAGGCCCAACCGAGCGGCCAACCAGCCACCGACAAGGTTTGTCACCACGCCAAAAAATTCATAAAACAAGAACAACATGGCCACTTCTAAAGGACTGTAGCCAAGATTGTGGAAGTACAGCACAACCAACATGCGCAATGCACCATCCGTGAGCGTGAAGGCCCAATAACTGCCCGTAACAATGGCATATTGGCGAACCGCGCGTGTCATCGCCATGGCACTACAAACGCGTTGAGAGTTTTTTGACCAACTCCATCATGCGATGGACATAGCCCATCTCATTATCGTACCAGGCCAGTATTTTGACTTGTGTATCGTTTACGACCATGGTTGAGAGACTATCAATAATACTGGAGCGGGTATCGTCCAAGTAATCAACTGAGACCAAAGGCCGCTCTTCATAACCCAGAACCCCCATCAAGCGACCTTCTGCTGCGTATTTTAATGCCTGATTGACAGCATCCACCGAGACACCCTTTTCAACCTCAAATACACAATCCGTCAACGAGGCATTGGCCAGCGGTACACGGACAGCGATACCATTCAGCCGCCCCTTCAACTCAGGGAAAATTTCTGCGATCGCAGTCGCCGAACCCGTCGAAGTAGGTATCAACGAGCTGCCACATGACCGGGCGCGTCGCCAATCTTTGTGGTAGCTGTCCAAAATCCTTTGGGTATTGGTCACATCATGAATGGTTGTGATGGAACCATGGCGAATACCAAATTCACGATGTACAACATCAATCACAGGGGCAATACAATTCGTTGTACAGGATGCTGCGGTTACGATTGTATGCCGGTCAGGATCATAGAGATGATCATTCACACCCATGACAATATTTAGCGCTCCGTCTTTGACCGGTGCTGAAACCACAACTTTTTTGACCCCGTGATCAAGATAGCGCTGGAGCACGCTCTGCTGACGGTATTGACCACTGCACTCCACCACAATATCCACCTCTGCAGCACGCCAAGGCACCCGCTCAAATGATTCATGCCGGCTGTAGCCAATTCGGCTCCCATTCACTCGCAGTGCATTTTCCTCGGCGTCCACTTCTGCATTCCAGGCACGGTGTACCGAGTCATATTTCAGCAGGTGCGCTGCGGCATCAGCCTCTCCTGCCGGCTCGTTAACATGAACGATCTCAAAATCTGGCCAATCCCAGGCAGCCCGCAAAGCCAACCGGCCCATTCTCCCAAAACCATTGATTCCAACACGCACCACTGTCCCACCTCTTTGTCTTTATATTTTTATATACGTTTTAACATATATATGTATCAAAAGTGTGACAGTTTTCACGCTAACCCGTGCAGATTCGTATCGATTTCAACTGTGCGGAGTCTGCCTGCATTTCCCGTATGTGCTGTTTTTTCATGTGCAAAAATGACAAAACGGGTTGCACTTCTTCGTGCGCCATGGCGGATACGCGGTAATAAACCCAGACTCCTTCTCTTCGTGTTGAAACAAGACCGCTGTTGCGCAAATAAGCCAAATGCCGGGAAACAACCCCTTGCGAAAGCGACAGGGTGGATACCAAGTCGCACACACACAACTCACCTTTATCGAGTAAAAGCGAAACAATGCGCAAGCGTACCGGCTCGGAAAAGGCCTTAAATAAGCCAGCCAATGTATTAATTTCTACCATCTGCCTTGCCTCTTTTCGCTAATGTGATAAAAAAGTTTTTATAAATCATTACATTCTGTGTAACCGAAAACAGTCCTGAAAAAAAGCCTGACTATAATGCTACCTTATTATCAGCGATCGCTGGACTTAACGCGTTAAATACAGATTATTAAAAGGATACAGGAACAGGCATGTTACTTTTCATTTTTTGGGCTTCGGCAGCCATCATCGTGTATACCTACATTGGTTACCCCGTCACATTGATGATTTTGGCAAAAATACGTGCACAACCCGTCAAAAAAGCCCCTTTTTCACCTTCGGTGTCCTTTATTATCGCAGGCTACAATGAAGCTTCCCGCATTGGCGATAAAATTAATAATTTATTCCAGCTCGATTACGACCCGGAAAAAATCGAATTGGTCATTGCATCAGACGGTTCCAGCGATGACATGGTTGAAAAGATTCGTGAATTTGGGCGGCCAAATATCAAAGTGCTCCCTTTTGATGAGCGCCGGGGTAAGGCCGCCTGTTTGAATGATGCGGTTGCTGCCGCCAGCCATGAGTATCTCGTCTTTGCGGATGTACGCCAAACCTTCGCTCCCCGCGCCCTCTCAGCGCTGATGGAAAACTTTGCGGATGAAAACGTCGGCGCTGTGAGCGGAGAACTCGTCTTTGTCGAGGAAAATGAGAGTTCAACGGCAGCCAGTGTGGATGCGTATTGGCGCTACGAAAAATTTATCCGCGCCTCTGAAGCTAAAATTGACTCTGTACCGGGCGTCACGGGTGCCATTTATGCCCTTAAAAAATCACTGTTTGACCCGATCCCCCCAGGCACTATTCTGGATGATGTTTTGATACCGATGCAGATGCTTATCAAGCACCGCAAGCGCGTGGTCTTCGAATCCGAAGCACAAGCTTACGACAAACCTTCAACGGATGTAAAAAAAGAAGAGGCTCGGAAAAAACGCACCCTTGCCGGTAATTATCAGCTTATCGCGTTGCTGCCTTCGGTACTGAATCCATTCGTGAATCCCATTTTCTTCCAGTTTTTTTCCCACAAGGTACTGCGCCTTCTGGCACCGGCATTTCTCGTTTTGCTCTTTGTGGCCAGCTTTCTCCTGGCGCCCAAAAACCCTTTTTACTTTATGATTTTTATGGCACAAGTTGCTTTTTATGGCCTGTTTCTGATTGGCCTGAAAGTCGAGGCGCTGGCGAACAGTTTTCCTGGAAAGATCGCACGCTCATTTTGCATTATGAACTGGTTTGCTATTCTTGGCTTCTGGCAATATGTGAAAGACCGGGATACTCACCTGTGGAAGTAACGGCTAGTGCCTCCATTCCCGGTAACCCAGGTAAAAGCCACTGGCTGCGATGACCAGCACGCCCAACGCTACCATCAGGGTCGGTATTTCTCGCCAAAATAGAAACCCAAACAGTGTGGACCAAATCAGCGCTGAATATTCAAAGGGGGCAACGACCCCCACGGGCGCTAAGCGGAAAGCCTGAGTCAACGCGAGCTGACCGGCAATACCTAGCAAAGCCATTGCAACAATCCCAAACGCAATCGGAGTAGAGACCGGCTCCCAGACCCAAGGCAGTGGCAACAATGCACACACACCCACAACAAGGTTGGTATAAAAAACCAATCGGAATGTCGGTTCGGTGTCAGACATCCACCGCCCCATCAAAATAAAAACGGCATAACAAGCGCCCGACCCCAGTACAAGAAGAATTTCAATTTGAAATGACTCAAATCCTGGTTGTGTTACTAGCAAAACTCCAGCAAAACCGCCGATAACCGCAAACCAACTCTGAATACTCACACGCTCTTTCAAAACGATGGCCGACAATAATACCGCTAGAAATGTTGAACTAAAAAAGCCCGCTGTCGCATTGGCTAAGGGCAAAGACTTTAAGGCAGTAAAAAAAAGCAGCGGTGCTCCAAAACCGATCACACACCTGATCAGGTGCTGGCTTATTCTTTGCGTAACCAAAATATTCCACCCACCTGCAAACGGCAGATAGAAAAGAAATACGGTGACAATCACGCCCGCCCGCAACGCGAGAATCTGAACAGTAGCGTACCCACCTTGAGCATTCACCAGCCACTTGCCCACCACATCCATTAAACTTAAAAAGAAGATCGCCAATGTGATGAGCGCGATACCCGGTAAGTAACTTCTTACAGGCGGCTTAATAATGAGCATGGGGCCGGGGTAGTTTGCCGAATCATGAATGAAACAGCTGCCAAGTATTTAATCGAACTTTTAAACGCCTGAATGTAGTTTTTGGCAAGCTGTCGGGCAGCAAGAAAAAACGATAAACCGTGCCGTTAGAGTGGCGCAGTACCAGCAAAACCAGCCCAGCAAAGCACCTTGTCGACGGCTCAAGGGTTACTGATGACCATTGCCCGGCAGGTGAACAAATTGACCATTCATTGTCAGCAGAAAGTTTTAGCTTGGGCAGTTTTTTCAAACGATGGTATGCGTAGAAAAATAACCCGGCAACAACACACAACAGTAAGAACTTAATCCAGAGTAAAACAGGTGTGATCAATACCGAACACGCAGCAAGACTATAGGCCGCACTCACAGAGTACACTGCCTGTTTTGATCGTTTAGGGGATAGGTTTAAGGTTTGCTCGAATATATTGAATGACCTTGTTGATTGGCTCATCTCCAGCCACTATCGTTCCCGCAATCAAACCGTATAATTCAGGCTCCTGATAGTCAAGCAGCGACTTAAAGGCTTCCTTTTCCTCATCTGCCGCTGCCTCATATGCATTGTCTAAATACGTCAGCATCGCCATGTCAAGCTCTTTCATACCTCGTCGACAACGCCATCTCAGCCTGGAAATTTCGCTCATTTTCAATGCTCTGCTGAACGCGGTGGACTGAAACGATTATACGCGCCGTTCAACCATCAGCTTCTTAATTTCACCAATCGCTTGTGCAGGGTTTAAACCTTTAGGGCAAGCACTGGTGCAATTCATAATGGTGTGGCAGCGGTAGAGTTTGAAAGGGTCTTCCAGTTGATCCAAGCGCTCACCAGTTGCTTCGTCCCGGCTATCAATAATCCACCGGTAGGCATTCAATAAAGCAGCAGGACCCAAGTACCGATCCCCATTCCACCAATAGCTGGGGCAGGATGTGGAGCAACATGCGCACAAGATACATTCATACAGTCCATCCAGTTTTTTACGATCTTCCACAGATTGCAGCCTTTCCTGATCGGGCGGTGTCGCCGTATCGGTTTTCATCCATGGTTCAACGGAGCTGTATTGCGCATAAAAGTTGGAAAGATCTGATACCAGATCTTTAATAATTGGCTGATGTGGCAGCGGATAAACATTAACATCACCGTCGATATCATCAATGGCTCGGGTGCATGCCAGTGTATTTGAGCCATCAATATTCATGGCGCAAGAACCACAGATACCCTCTCGACATGAACGGCGAAACGAAAGAGTCGAATCCATTTCATCTTTTATTTTTAACAGCGCATCCAAGACCATTGGACCACAGGTATCCATATCTACTTCATACGTATCCACGCTTGGGTTTTCCCCACTATCCGGATCGTAGCGATAGACGCGAAACTTCTTGATATTATTTGCACCTGCTTTCGCTTGATGTGTTTTTCCTGGTTTTACAATCGAGTTAGCCGGCAGCCTGAATTCGGCCATATCAACGCCCCTTAGAATCAGTTTTACTTAATATGTAACATCGTATTTGGTGACGAGATCAGTAAACACGCTTTTTCGGAGGAACCACTTCTGCTTCATCCGTTAAGGTGTACATGTGAACAGGACGATAGTCGAGTGTTACGTTGCCCGCTCGATCAATCCAGCTCAAGGTGTGCTTAAGCCAATTTTCATCATCACGATCAGGAAAGTCTTCACGCGCATGAGCTCCCCGGCTCTCTTCCCGGGTCAATGCACCTTTGATAGACACCTTCGCCTGATCCAGTAGATTCGATAACTCCAGCGCTTCGACCAAATCTGTATTCCACACCATTGACCGGTCCGAAATGCCAATATTATCGAAAGAACTATAAACCGTATCCAATTTATCAATCCCTTGCGACATACTTTCACCATCCCGGAACACAGCCGCATGCGTCTGCATCGTCTTTTGCATATTGATGCGAATTTCTGAAGTTGGCAAAGAACCGGAAGAGTGTCTGATACGGTCCAGACGATCCAGAATAGGGTCGGTTGTTTCAGTGTCTGACAGTGGTTTGTGTGGACTGCCTTTTTTAACAACTTCCGCGGCGCGAAGTGCGGCCGCACGGCCAAAGACTACAATATCCAAAAGCGAGTTGGATCCAAGGCGATTCGCACCATGCACAGAAACACACGCCGCTTCACCAATGGCCATCAAACCAGGCACTATGGCATCCGGGTTGCCGTCTTTCAACGTAACCACTTCGCCGTGGTAATTTGTTGGAATACCACCCATGTTGTAATGAACTGTTGGCAAAACAGGAATGGGCTCTTTTGCCACATCCACTCCCGCAAAAATCTTTGCTGATTCGGCAATACCGGGTAAGCGCTCATTAATAACATCCCGGCCCAAATGTTCAAGATGCAGGTAGATATGATCTTTGTCCGGTCCCACACCACGGCCTTCGTTGATCTCGATAGTCATAGAGCGGCTCACGACATCACGCGAGGCCAAGTCTTTTGCATTTGGAGCATATCGCTCCATAAAGCGCTCGCCCTCAGAGTTTGTCAGGTAACCACCTTCACCACGAACACCCTCAGTGATCAAGCAACCAGCACCGTAGATTCCGGTTGGATGAAACTGGGTGAATTCCATATCTTGAAGTGGTAATCCTGCACGCAGAATCATTCCATTGCCATCTCCGGTGCAGGTGTGAGCTGAGGTACATGAAAAATAAGCGCGCCCGTAACCACCTGTTGCAAAAACGACCATGTGCGCTCGAAAACGATGAAGCTCACCCGTCGCTAAATCCCATGCCAGCACGCCCCGACAAACCCCGTCATCCATGATGAGATCAATAGCAAAATATTCAATAAAAAACTCGGCTTTATGCTTCAACGATTGCTGATAGAGCGTGTGTAAAATTGCGTGCCCCGTCCGGTCTGCCGCAGCACACGTCCTTTGGGCAATGCCTTCACCAAAGTTGGTTGTCATTCCGCCAAAGGGCCGTTGATAAATTTTGCCTTCCTCTGTTCGGGAAAAGGGAACGCCGAAGTGTTCTAATTCTACGACTGCAGGCACAGCTTCTCTGCACATATACTCAATGGCATCCTGATCTCCAAGCCAGTCAGAGCCTTTGACAGTGTCATACATGTGCCACTTCCAGTGATCTTCGCCCATATTACCCAATGACGCGCTCATACCGCCTTGGGCTGCAACAGTATGGCTTCTTGTTGGGAAAACTTTCGTGACACATGCCGTCGAAAGACCTGCCGCCGCCATACCCAAGGTCGCCCTTAATCCGGCGCCACCGGCACCAACAATGACAACATCGTATTTGTGATCGATTATTTTATAACTTCCAGACATACATCAGGCCCCGAGGGAAATCTTGAGAAGAGAAACAATTGCGACTGTCGCAAAAATCATACAAAGAAAATTGACCAAAAGAATGGCCGCCAAGCGCATCCCGTGACCAGAAATGTAATCCTCGATCACAACCTGCAGACCTAACTGTGCATGATAAAAAGTTGCAATAACGGTCAATATTAAAACGGTAACGACAAATGGAGAACCCAACCAGGCTTTCACTGTCGCATAATCAGAGCCTGGCAGAGCTGCCACAGAAAAGCAGAACCACAGCGCCAGCGGGATCAATGCCAACGCTGTCACACGCTGCATCCACCAATGTCCGGTACCTGTTTTAGCGGCACCCAGGCCTTTCACCAAAGAAAGCGGTGTACGTAATCCATTCATAAATCTTTACCCCGAAACCAGTACAACGAACCAGGTCAGCAGCGTTAATACAACTGCCGAGACCAGCGTCAACTTAGAAAACTTATCCATATCTTCTTTGTTAAAGCCTGCACCAGCATCCCAAAACAAGTGCCGGACTCCGTGACAAAAATGAAAATACAGCGCAAATGTAAATAAAAACAAGATGATTTGACCGTACCACGCACTCAAGTGACTGTGAAAGGCGGTATAAGCCTCTTCACCACTGGCCACCGCGATCAACGTTAGCACCAGCAAAAGAGCGCCAACACTCAACCCCACACCGGTAATCCGGTGGGAAATTGACATAATCGCGGTCAAAGGTAATTTATAAACTTGTAGGTGAGGAGAAATTGGCTGATTTTTATGTGCACTCATTCAGAAACCTGCTGTTATGTTTTGCATTATCGAAAGCCTGTAAAACAGACGTATGATACCTTAATAGCGCTCTTTTTCTAAGTCTTCCGGGGGCTAAAAATCAACACAGATTCCTTTTCGCTCCCAGTCTCCATAACGCGTGGGTTCCAGACCTTTCGGCCCGCCCACTTCCTCAGGCGTGTTAGGCGTTTGAATCGGAGACGTTGAAGTGGCTTTATTGTTACTGTTTTTTTCACGATCAAACTTGAGATGATTAACGTGGGATTTTTTGTTTTCCATAAAAGCCTCACAACAAATAATGTTAATTGTGCTATGCAAGTGACAATAGGTCAAACCAGTATAACCTTTGATAAGATAGTAAAGACAATCTGACCCATTATTTTTATAAGCTCACGACACTGGAGTATGGCCCGATATGAACAAAGCATGGCAAAACTTTTTAGCCTCCGAGGGTATATTGCCCAAAGAGATTTCAGCCAACGCAACATCGGACAGCGGGCAATCCCTCGACTCACCGGATGCCAGTTGCAGACTGCACCCACTGACAACCTATGGCCTGCTCAAAATCAGCGGACCAGAGGCCTCCTCCTTCCTGCAGGCCCAGTTCACCAATGATGTGGCCCAAGTGACAGGATCCATAGGTCAACTGAATGCTTATTGTTCGCCAAAAGGACGTGTACTTGCGCTTTTCAGCATGGTCAAGCATGCAGATGCCTTCTATTTAATTGTCCCCACAGAGGTCTTACCAGCGTTTCACCAACGGCTAAAAATGTTTGTTTTAATGGCAAAAGTAACCTTGGAAGACTACAGCGACCAACACGCCTGTTTTGGTATTTCTGGTGCCCGAGCGGAAACGGCATTACAAACGGCCGAACTTAAGATACCCGCTGAACATTACCACACAGAGGTGAACAACCATTTATTGATACAAAAATTACCCGCAATCCGTGGTGAATACCGCTTTGAAATCATCGGGCCACCAGACCACCTGATTCCACTCTGGGAAAAGCTCTCCTCCACCAGTATTAAAAGCACGGAAACACTCTGGCAGCGGGACACGATCCTGACCGGCATTCCCACCGTAACAACGGATATTGTGGACACCTTCATCCCCCAGATGCTCAACCTGGACCTGATCGATGCCGTCAGTTTTACCAAGGGTTGCTACCCAGGGCAGGAGACCGTTGCCCGAACACGCCACCTCGGCAAGCTCAAGCGCCGCACGTTTTTACTCCAGATCGACACAGCGCACGCACCGGCGATCGGCAGCAAAATAGAAGATGACGATGAGAACACACTGGGACAAGTCATTAATGTCAGCGCCCACACACCAGACAGCTGCGTGGCTTTAGCCGTCCTCAATCTGGATGCGGCCGATGCTAAAAGTTTACAACTGGCTGATGCAAACAAAACACCTGCAAGTCTAATGACGATGCCTTACGATCTCCCTCAATAACCACCCACCAGGAATTTAATATGAGTATTAAAACTGCAGATCTCTGTGATGAATTTGACGACCAAATCCAGGTTGCACAACCTCTGTTCCTGGATTATGGGGGCAGGATTACGTTTCAGGGCCCTATTCACACCCTGAAAATTTTTGAAGACAACTCACTGGTGAGAAGTGCCCTGGAGCAGCCTGGTCAAGGCAAAGTGTTAGTAATTGACGGAGGCGCCTCGATGCGCTGCGCCCTGGTCGGTGGAAACCTGGCTGTCCTTGCCGCAAAAAATGATTGGGCGGGCATCATCGTTAATGGATGCATTCGAGATTCTGAAGAAATGGCTGCTCAGCCTGTCGGCGTTAAAGCCCTCGCTACAAATCCACGCAAAAGCGTTAAAAAAGGCGCGGGGGATGAAAATATCACCGTTCGCTTTGCTGACGTGACGTTCTCTCCCAACCATTATGTGTATGCCGATGAAGACGGCATTGTCGTGGCTGAGCAAGCGCTCACTTAAATAAACGGCGAAGGCAACAGCCCATCCATCGATGATAAAAGTTTACGATGCCGCTCACCTGATTGACGCCCAACGGATCTGCGATCAATTACGTGCTGGCGGCATTCGTGCTGAAATACGGGGCGGTCTATTAACCGGTGGACTTGGCGAACTGGGTGTTGAGAACCTTGTTTCGGTGTGGATTTATGAAGAAAGACACTACTCGCGGGCACGCGAGCTAATACACTCACTGGAAGAGGACCTCCGCACCCACCCGCCGATACTCTTTTGCCCCGAGTGCCAGGAACCTGTCGAGGGACATTTTTCGCACTGCTGGAATTGCAACGCCCGCCTGCCTCACGACTGACACCACGACTCTACCAACAACCGATTTATCGTCGAGTACGCGCAGTTTTATTCCCCAGCAAATCAGTCACAAAGCGCCAGGCGTAAAGCCCGATTAAGAGCACAAGGTAAATCGCCGGCTCGAGTAAATCCGCTTTAACCAGCCAAATAAAGTGCAGGATGCTGAGCAAACCGATCACATAGACTAAACGATGGAGTCGCTTCCAGGCGGCTTTCAACTGGCGCATGGAAAACCGGTTAGACGTGACTGCCAGAGGCGTCATGAGTAAAAACGCCAGAACACCCACCAGCACATAAGGGTGCTCGATCACATCATCCACAATATCTGCTATGACCCAGAAATGCTCCAGCCATAAAAATGTCAGCACGTGTAAACAAAGGTAAAAGTACGCATACAGTCCCATCATGCGGCGCAGGCGGGCGGGCCATGCACGCTTGAGCAGGCGTTGCAAAGGTCTGAGTAACAAGGTGAACCAAAGAAACCTGAGTGCCCATAGTCCACTTTCCTCAGTAAAGACTTCGACGGGATTAGCACCCAACTGGTCCATCAGCACTCGATAAATCATTGCAAAAAGCGGGAACAACGACAGGGTAAAAACCCAAAGCTTTAGCACTTAAATTACACCCTTTTCCTCAGACCAAAGTTCAAAACCATCATCGCCCCCATACCGGTTAACCCAGCGAGCGCATAAAAGCCTGGCTGATAGCGACCAAACGCTGACAAGCCTAAACCGTACAAAACCGGAATCACCATCGCCCCGAAGTATGCAAACGAGAGTGCACCTCCCGTTGCGACAGCCGCCTTATCCTGAGGGGCATAGCGTGCAACTTCGGACAAAAACAGACCATTCCAACTCATCGCAGAAGCTCCCATAAAGGCACTCAGCAACAGAACCCAAAACATCGACCAGCCTTCATTCAATTGCGTCAGTACAAGACACGAGAGAGCAATCCCCCACCCCAACAGTCCAAAAATAATCAGTGGCCGTATCCAGTACACCACAAAGCCCGTTACCAGCACTCTGACCACCACACCAAAACCGTAGGCCACCGAAACGGCCAGTCCGGCGTCCACTAACGACATTTGGCCCACTTCAACATAGTAAACCGCCAGGTAGGCTGTCAGCGCCAGCTGTGCGCCACAGTACAAAAACGAAACAATCGACAGAATGCGCAAAGGAGGAGAAGCCAGAACCATTCTGATCGGCCCCCAAAAACTGGCACGCTCGACCGATTGACCGCCTTTTCTGGCTAAAAGTTCCGTATCAAAATGTGGTTTTAAAGGATGAATACATAGCAGGAACAAAAAGCAGAGGACGGCCACACCCACTCCCGCACCGCGCCATCCAAACAATAAGACCAGCGGAGGAATGAGTAAGCCCGCAAACAAATTCCCTCCCGGCACGCCCGTCATACGAATGGAAAACACTAGAGGGAGTAAAGCAGGCGGCGTTTTATCAACCAATATGTGAGAACTTGCAGGTGTAGCTTGCCCGAGCCCCATTCCCAAAAACAATGCGGACAGAACAAATAAAGGCGGCCATCCAATAGCCGTCAGCCCAATACCGATACCAGCAAAAAAAAGACAGAGTTGACTTGCCCGTACTCCCCCCAACCGCTGAGCAATTCCCCCACCATAAGGCGCCGACACTGTACTGGCAAAGTACGTAATGGCGGTAAAAAGGCCGACCATACCCAGGTCGACATTCATATCGGGTGCCGCGCTGACGGCGTACAGAGGAACGGTACCGACGGCCAGGGAAATCACGACCTGCACGGCAAGAAGCACACTGAGAGGAAAGAAAACCGCCTTCATAGGCCTCTCAGCGCCCAATCGACAGGTGCTTAGGTTTCAAGAAAATCCAGCAACAACTTATTGTAGGTCTCAGGCGCTTCGTATTGCGCCCAGTGACCAGCCCCTTCAATGTAATCCATACGCATGCTGGGCTGAATCTTTTGTAGCCGGGCCACGCTCTCTTCTTTTCCAACGGCCATGTAGGCGTCCTGATTAGCCAAAATAATTTGCAGAGGTGAGGTGACACCTTTCAGGTAGTCATCCAAGGAGCACAAAAAGCTGGGTTTAAGACTATTGTAACGCGCATATTTGATGTTGTAGTGCTGGATTGAGATGGTTTCCTCACAAGCCGTCTCAGGCTGCGCAAACTGCATCACTATGAGGTTGTTTTTATGCACGGCTCGTTCTTCATCCAGTGTCATCCCCTCGTGCAGGCTCAGGGCGCCTTCCGGCTTACTCAGGCCCTTACGAAATCCGGCAGGCCCAAGCAAAGAGAGTCTGGCCACTTGTGGCCCCAGCTGGCTGGCAACGCCTGCAGCTGTCATCCCGCCAAAGGAAAAACCTGCCAGATAGAAGGGTTTATTGCCCGGGAATACCTCTTTAATCATCTCAATCACATGTGAGATGTAGTCATCCATAGAGGCCTCCTTAGCAATCGTGCCCGACTGTCCAAAAGAAGGTAGGTCTGGAAGATATAACGTGTAGTGCTGCGAGAGTTCATCAATATTTCGCAGCCAGTGTGTCCATGAGCCTCTGCCGCCATGAAAAAGCATCAAAGCCGGGCCTTGCCCTACTGTTCGAACGACCACGCCACGGCGCGTAGTCATCACAGTAAAACGTTCTTCGATAGGGTGCGTGTATACAGGTAGTGATTGGTGTGTGGTCATTGTTGTCAACTTGCGCGATAAAAGAAGTAGATTTGAAAATCAATCAGGCGAACTTTTCGTTTTCCATGTCACCCACTTGGTTATTTTTTAGTGTTTCCATTAACAGAGGAAAACGCTCCCATAGAACGGTTTCGGATAGCTCATAAGGAAACTCAGCAAACGCGCCATGATCCCTCAAGTATTCCATATGGCGACGGTCTTGCCGGTCAAACTCGTGCAGGAGCGCATCATCACGCCCATTAAACTCCAATGGGCGCACATCGAAACGCTCACACATCGACAAATTAAAAGCAGGCGAGGCTTTCACCCATTTTCCGTCGAGCCAAAAAACAGCATAGCCGTGGAAATAGGGAGAATCTCCGGTCATTTTCGTCATTTTTTCAGTGGCCAAGTGATTTTTCACATCGGCCAAGCCTAATACGGAAGGTATGCCAACAGCCCTCGCCATCGCCACAAGCACGAGTGATTTAGGCACACAGTAGCCTTTTTGGTCGGCCAAAATGGCACTGGCTTTGTATTTTTCGCGGGGTAAGTAACAGTGATACGGTGCATAGATCAGTGGATCGCGCACCGCGTAATAGAGCTTAACGGCTTTTTCAGCATCGGTGGATGCTCCTTCAATTGCCACCGCCGCATACGCCTGAATAGCAGGGTGATCCGCATCGATGAACTCATTGGGTTGAAGACACCTTTCATCTGGCTCTTGACTAAGATTGACATAGCTATCGTGCACAATATCGATCATAAAAACTTCCTCACAATCATGGCGCTGCCATCATTGGTTAATATGTAAAAGGTTATTGAGTGCGGCTCAAGCCTTTGATTACACCAACGGCCTGTCTGAAAGAGATAATTATTATCTTTATACTGTATATATTACTTGAAAGTGCGAAAAAAGATAATGGTAGGACCTGTGACTTTTTTGAAAATAGTCATCAAATAGTCTCGATAAAAACTAGGGTACCTTCCGCTACCCGGTCAAACAGCTCGATCACATCGACATTTTTCATTCGAATGCAACCGATTGACGCCGGTTGGCCAATTAAGCCTTCATCGGCTGTGCCATGGATATAAATATACCGCGTGTAGCTATCGCACCCGGCTCCTGTATTCACGCCTTCTTCCAAGCCTTGCAGCCATAAAATGCGGCTGCAAATCAGATCTGTTGTGGAGGCTTTAGGACCTGTATGAATAACCGCCACCTGACCTTGAGGCACCCGACCACGCAATATTTCACCCGGCGTCAAGTGATCACCAATTTTTTCAGCCACGCGATGCAGCCCAATGGGTGTTTTATAACTGCCTTCGGCGCATCCAACGCCGTAGCGAGAGCTCGATATTGGCCAGCTAAGCGCGTCGCCGCTTTGGTGGAGCCAATACAAACACTGGTGTTTCAGTTCAATCAGAATAAAACCCGAGGTATCACATGCCACCCCCAGGTCTTCTGCCATCTGGCCAATACGCTGGTGAATACGAATAACGGATTCAGGCTTCATGTTCGCGCTGAGTTCAGCTCACAGACTCAGTATCCGTGTCAGAACCTGAATCCTGTTCCAGTAAATTGTCTTCAGCATCCCGCTCTACCCTGGCCTTATCATTCCGCACTGACTGCAAGCGGTTTAGGTAGCTTTCATTCACATCACCGGTGATGTACTCGCCGGTAAAACAGCTGGTTTCAAACGCGGTAATGTCTGCGGACGCTGAGCGAACAGATGCAATTAAGTCTTCCAGCTCTTGATAGACCAGCCAATCTGCATCGATCTCGCGGCAAATTTCCTCCACACTGCGGCCGTGTGCAATCAATTCCTCGGCGGCGGGCATATCAATACCATAAACATTGGGATATTTGACCGGAGGCGCTGCTGAGGCCATGTACACGCGCTTTGCCCCCGCTTCGCGCGCCATTTGGACAATCTGCTGCGATGTTGTGCCTCGAACAATGGAATCATCGACAAGCAAAACCGTCTTATCCTGAAATTCAAGGTCGATCGCATTCAGTTTTTGCCGAACCGACTTTTTGCGCAGAGTCTGACCAGGCATGATAAAAGTGCGGCCGATATACCGGTTTTTGATAAAGCCTTCCCGGTATTTCACACCCAAATGCATCGCCAATTCCAATGCCGAGCTGCGACTGGTATCCGGGATCGGAATCACGACGTCAATACCATGACCAGGAAATGTGCGCTGAATTTTTTCTGCCAGTTTTTCCCCCATTCGTAAGCGCGCTTGGTAAACCGATACGTTATCAATAATGGAGTCCGGACGGGAAAAGTATACGTACTCAAAAATACATGGCACATGAACAGGATTTTTAGCGCATTGCCTAGTGTAGAGCTGACCTTCTTCATCTATGAAGACGGCTTCACCAGGTTCCAGATCACGCACACGCTCAAAACCATTGCTGTAAAGCGCAACGCTTTCTGAAGCGATCATGTAATCATACCCCTGGCTCGTCTCCTTACGCCCTAAAACGACTGGCCGAATGCCGTGAGGATCCCGAAACCCCAAAATGCCGCGCCCAACAATCATGGTAATCACAGCATACCCGCCCTGACAACGCCGGTGTACCGCTTCCACCGCATCAAAAATATAGTCCGGCGATAAATGCGAGGATTTGATGCTTTTCTGCAACTCATGAGCAAAGACGTTCAATAACACTTCGCTGTCTGATGAGGTATTGATGTGGCGGAAGTCCGTTTCAAACAGTTGTTTTTTTAATGCCTCGGAATTCGTCAGATTTCCGTTATGGCCTAACACAATGCCATAGGGTGAATTGACGTAAAACGGTTGAGCTTCAGCACTTGAAGAGCTTCCGGCCGTTGGGTAGCGGACATGCCCAATACCCATATTCCCCTTCAAGCGCAACATGTGGTTTGATTGGAAGGCATCCCGCACCAAACCGGGGGCCTTGCGAATGTGTAAGCGCCCTTCGGAAGATGTTGCGATACCCGCTGCATCTTGCCCCCGGTGTTGCAGCAATAACAGCCCATCGTACAGTACTTGATTAACAGGTTGATGGCTAACAACCCCAATAATTCCACACATTTTCTACCTCACAAAAACTATTTTCGGCGCATTATTCACGTTTGAACAAGGGCGTGATGCCACCTGGATAACGCTCAATAACCATTTCAGACGAGAGAGCTTGGGGCGCAGCCTGCCTAATCTGCCTAATCAAAGGATCAAGTTTTTTGACCAGCACAGAGTGCTGCCAGGCCACGTGCTGGGTCACCTCTGTTGTACTTAGGTAAGCCACCGCAATACAAGCAATCAGCAACCCTCTGACCGCCCCAAAAAGGATACCCAAAGAGCGGTTCACTGAGCTAAGAGCGCTATTGCTCACCTTCATATTCACCATGTAGCTAACCGCGCCACCGAATACAATCACTGCAACAAAAATAATGACAAAAGCAACCATGTGCCGTGTCGAAGACAGCGTTAAACTCTCGGGGAGATGCGGCGCCAACCGGTCCGTGAAACGCAGCGCAGCGGCTAACCCAAGTAGCCAGGACAGCAAAGAAATCGCTTCTTTTGTAAACCCTCGGAGCCAACTGATCGCCGCAGAAACAAATACGACGCCGACAATGAGAAAATCAACAGGCGTCATCTCCATGCAGCGTTCCCGACAGATTCACCAGGCACCGATAACAAGTCCTTAATCGTTAACACCAACGACAGAGACGCTCTCATTGATAAGACACAACCAATGTTTCCCGCTTTTCCAGTTTGGACACACGCTCACTGATGGAAACCGCTTCATCGCGTGCTTTAACCGGCCCAATTCTGACGCGGTACACCAAACCCGATGAATGATTCATCTCTTGAATATAAGCTGGCAAGCCCGCCTCTCTCAGCCGATTTTGAACAGTCAATGCGTTCTCATGTTCCCCAAAACTACCCACCTGAACGGCCCATGACTGCACCTTACCCACATCAGCCTGCTCTGGCTGCAAAGTTTTCCTCGTCACTTCTTCGGCTTTATCCCGTGCACTGGCGACGTGTTTTTTCCAGTCCTGAACCAGAGGTGCCGACACGGAAGCATGTGCCGTCGACAGGGTCTGGGGCCCACTATCCTCCCAGTTTTTTAATGCCCGGGATTGAGGTGGCGGGGGACTCTCAGGAATACCTTGGTAAACGAACTCATGCTGGTCTTTGCCAGCACCATCAAACAACAACGGCAGAAAGATCACGCCAAATGCAATTAAAATGGCTGCGCCCGTTAGCCGTTGTTTCACATTTACTGGATTTTCTTCAGACATGATTGTTTGATATCGAATAAAAATTTACAGGTAAATTAAAATTATAGTGCCAGTTTAAGGACTTCTGCCACTGTAATGAAGGAACCATAGACAACAACCAGATCACCTGCACAGGCGTCACTACAAGCCTTTGACCATGCTTGCGCAATTGTATCGCAAGATATGACCAACGGCCGACTCGGTATTTTATCTCTGGCCTGTGCCTGCACAACGGCCTCAATGCCGTTTGACAGGGTTTCCAGAGGCATAGCCCGTTGACTTTTCAGCGGTGCCAAAAACCACTGATCCACATATGCATGCACAGGTGAAACAAGCGCATTGATATCTTTATCGCTTAATGCTGAGAATACCGCCAAAACACGTCCTTTTCTCTTTTGGTTGTAGTCATGCAAAAAAGTACCCAGCTGCTGTACAGAATCCTGGTTATGTGCAACATCAAGCAAGGTATCAAAAACACCTGGGATCACTTGCAGGCGCCCAGAGATGGTGGTGTTAACAAGTCCCTGACGAATCGCTGCTTCGGAGACAGGTAACATTTCAGCCATTGCGCAAATCACTTGCAACACACCGGCTGCATTTTGATATTGATGCTGCCCGGGGAGGGTTAGCTCAGACAGATTGGTGAATGTTTGACGGAGACTCGACCAGCTCCACCCCCCATCCGGCCGCATTTCATAACAGAAGTCGTGGCCGGCCAACATAAGCAACGCCGATGTTTCTTCTGCAACCTTGGCAATCGTAGCCGGTGGGTTAGGATCCGCACAGATCAGCGGTTTACCTGCCCGAGCAATTCCGGCTTTCTCTCGCCCAATCAGCTCTCGGCTATCACCCAACCATTCAGTGTGATCCAGGCCTATCGAAGTAATCAACGCAATATCAGCATCATAGATATTCACAGCATCGAGCCTTCCTCCCAGCCCAACTTCAAGTAACACGACCTGACAGCTCTGTTGTTTAAAAATGTAAGCCGCCGCCAAAGTGGCAAATTCAAAGTACGTAAGTGAAATATTGTGACGCTGAGCTTCAATCCACGCAAAAGCAGAACAAATTTCTTCGTCACTCACTGGCTGACGATTTAGCGTAATCCGTTCGTTAAAATGCAAAAGATGCGGCGATGTATAAGCGCCAACGCTGTATCCTGCCGCGAGCAAAATAGACTGCAACATTTCAACGGATGAGCCCTTCCCGTTTGTGCCTGCAATGGTGATGATAAAGCTATCCAACTGATCCAAGCCTGCTCGCTGTGCAACGGTCTTGACCCGATCTAAACCGAGATCGATCGCATTGGGATGCTGCTTTTCCAGCTTGGTTAACCATGTATCCAAGGCTGAAAGCGGTTGATTTGTACCGGTATCCCTAATCAAATGGAAAACTTATTGGTGTTTACGAAGCATTCGGCTGTGAGGCAGGCCGAGCCATTAAGATCGAAAGTAAATTACCAACTTTTGTTTGCATATTCCGGCGGTCAACGATCATATCGACCACACCGTGCTCTAAAAGAAATTCGCTGCGTTGAAAGCCTTCGGGCAGGGTTTCCCTTACCGTATCCTGAATCACGCGAGGCCCTGCAAAACCAATCAGGGCATTGGGCTCTGCAATCTGAATATCACCGAGCATCGCCAAGCTGGCTGACACACCGCCAGTCGTTGGATCAGTCAGTATCACAATGTAAGGTAAGCCCGCTTTAGATAAGCGCGTCAGAGCAGCGCTGGTTTTTGCCATTTGCATGAGCGAAAAGAGTCCTTCCTGCATGCGCGCACCACCACTTGCTGTAAAACAAATGAAAGGAATGCGTTCTTCTATCGCGCGCTCCACACCACGCACGAAACGCTCACCAACCACGCTGCCCATGGAACCGCCCATAAAGCGGAATTCGAAGGCTGCGGCAACTAAGGGCAAGCCGTTCAGTGCGCCTCGCATTACGACCAGTGCATCCGTTTCCTGAACCTGTTTTTGGGTTTGAGTGATACGGTCTTTGTATTTTTTACTATCACGAAATTTGAGAATATCAACAGGCTCAACTTCGCCGCCAATTTCCACCTGTGGCTCTGGATCCAAGAAGCGGGTTAGCCGGTCTCGTGCACCCATGCGCATGTGATGGGCACATTTCGGACAAACATCCCAATTGCGCTCTAACTCGGCTTTAAAAAGCACTGTGTCACATTGCTCACATTTGACCCAGAGCCCCTCAGGAATACTTTCTCGTTTTTTGTCACTCCGCGTAATGCTCGCGGGTACCAGTTTATCTAGCCAGCTCATCCTCTCATTCGCTCTATTTCACTGAGTCAATTGCTTGTCTCAATTCGGTCACAAATTCGCTGACGCATTTCACCGCCGCGCCAACGTCCTCTAGGTTCTCTGCAATGCGCTGTACGATTGCACTTCCCACCACAACTGCATCAGCCACAGTGGCGACCTGTCTGGCGGAGTCCGCATCTCGTATGCCGAAACCTACACCTACCGGCAAATCTGTATATTCCCGAATAATGCTCAGGCGCTCGGCCACTTCCATTGTATTCAGGCTCGCCGAGCCAGTGACACCTTTTAGCGAAACATAGTACACAAAACCACTGGCAATGTCGCAGATGGATTTTATCCGCTCAGGGGCTGTTGTCGGCGCCAGTAGAAAGATACTATCGAGATCATTCGATTTTAATGCGTGGACGAGTGCTTCCCCCTCTTCGGGTGGCATATCCACTGTAATCACGCCGTCAACACCCACTTTAGCTGCTTGTTGTGCAAACGTATCGTATCCCATGATTTCTATTGGGTTTAAATACCCCATGAGCACAACAGGGGTTGCGTTGTCCGTTTTACGGAATGAGGCGACGGTACTCAAAACAGTCTGCATATTCGTGCCATTGTGCAAAGCGCGATCACCTGCGGCCTGGATGATACTACCGTCTGCCGCCGGATCCGAAAAAGGTACTCCTAGTTCGATGATATCTGCACCCGCAGAAACCAGTGCATGCATGAGCGTCAGCGTTGCTTCGGGCGTGGGATCACCCGCCGTGATAAATGCGGCAAGCGTTTTGCGTTGTGAGGCCCGGTTTTGTTGAAACAGTGTGTTCAGGCGCGTCATACTTGGATACCTTCAATTGCTGCAACGGTATTAATATCTTTATCTCCCCGGCCGGACAAATTAACGACCATCACTTTCTCAGGTGCCATCGTTGGTGCCAGCTGGGTCGCATAAGCTAATGCATGGCTGCTTTCCAGCGCAGGGATGATTCCTTCCATACGCGTTAAGTCATGAAAGGCATTCAACGCCTCATTGTCGGTAATGGGTACATAATTCACCCGACCTGTATCTTTCAACCAGGCGTGCTCTGGTCCAACACCGGGATAGTCCAGGCCGGCCGAGATGGAGTGAGGTTCAATAATCTGCCCATCATCGTTTTCTAGCAGGTAGGTCCTATTACCATGTAAAACACCTGGTTTGCCGGCACAAAGTGGCGCGGCATGCTCGCCGGAGGAGATACCCTTCCCAGCCGCCTCGACACCGTACATAGCTACATTTTTGTCATTTAGAAAGGGATAGAATAGTCCCATGGCATTAGACCCCCCACCGACACAGGCAATCAGGGCATCAGGCAGTTGCCCATGAAGTTCCAGCACTTGTTCACGCGCTTCCCGGCCAATAATACTGTTAAAATCGCGCACCATCATGGGATAGGGATGCGGACCCGCAACGGTGCCGATGACATAAAAAGTGTTATCGACATTGGCGGCCCAATCCCGCATGGCGTCATTCAATGCATCTTTCAACGTGCCTGAGCCAGATGTCACGGGGATCACCTCCGCTCCAAGCAAACGCATCCGATATACGTTCATCGATTGTCGCTGAATATCCTTCGCACCCATGTAAACAACACAGTCGAGGCCGAGCTTCGCAGCTACCGTTGCTGTGGCCACACCATGTTGACCAGCACCGGTTTCTGCAATCACACGCTTCTTACCCATTTTCGACGCCAATAACACTTGACCAACGGTATTGTTAATTTTATGAGCACCGGTGTGATTTAAGTCTTCCCTCTTCAGGAAAATTTGCGCACCCCCCAGCTGCTTGCTCCACCGCTCGGCATGGTACATAGGGCTGGGGCGTCCAACATAGTGTTTTAACTCCCAATCAAACTCTTTAACAAAATCCTGATCTTGTGCATAGCGCAGGTAGGTCCTTTGCAGCTCTCTGACGGGCTCCATCAATGTCTCAGCAATGAAGGTGCCGCCATACGGGCCAAAGTGACCACGCTGATCGGGGAAGAGAGAATAGTCTTCGGCTGCTTCAGTTTCCTGATTTGAGCTCATTGTCGACACGCTTTATCTCCTGAATAAATGCTTTTATCAACGCAATATCTTTTACGCCACGGGTTTTTTCAACCCCGCTACTTACATCGACTGCGTAAGGCTTAATCTGCCTGATCGCTTCTGCCACATTCGTGACGTTAAGCCCTCCCGCGAGAATGATCGAGTTTCTAATTCGGTTTGGAATGGTTGTCCAGTCAAACGTGTGACCACTGCCACCGGGAGCCCCGTGTGTGTTGCTATCTAAGAGGAATCCGCGTGCGCTTTGATAGGTTTCTATGTACGTCAAAATATCTATCGGCTGACCAAGTCCAACTGATTTAATATAAGGGCGGTTAAATGACTCACAAAATTTAACAGATTCCTGCCCATGAAACTGCAGTAGCGTTAAAGGAACATGGCGCAAGGTGAAATTAATTTCTTCCATGCTTGCATCTAAGAACAACCCGACGACCTGAACAAACGGCGGCAGAGAGGCTGCAAGCTCTGCCGCTTTCTCAACAGAAATATAACGAGAACTTTGGGGATAAAAAACTAAGCCAATCGCTGTTGCCCCAGCCTCCACACACGCCCTTGCAACCTCAACCGAAGTAATCCCACAAATTTTTACCTGCGTTCCCATTGTGTTCATAATCTGATTATTCAAGCCGTTCAGGATAACAGAATGGGCCAAACAAGGCCATTAACAGCACATTTCAGAATCGGGGTCGGTTATCCAGACTGGGGAGGCCATAGTCCGGGTCATACTGCGGTCCAACAAAGTACAATCCGGAGGACGGAGCGGTTGCACTACAAACGGTTCTATCTTGAGCCAAGAGCACCTTTCGAACCCACTCAGGACGTTCTTTACCTTGGCCCACACGCATCAGCGCTCCGCTAATAATTCTCACCATATTATAGAGAAAGGCATTCGCCGTGATGTCAATATAAATCATCTCGCTATCACGGCTCACGGTTAACATTTTTATGGTTCTAACTGGGTGGGATGCCTGACAACCGACAGCTCTAAAAGAAGTAAAATCATGCTCTCCCAACAAATATTGCCCGGCTTGATGCATTTTTTTCTCATCAAGTGGTTGATAGAACCATGTGACGTAGTTGCTCAAATAAGTAGGCCGCACTGGTCGATTTAAAATCACATAACGGTAACTACGCTGAAATGCTTTGTGTCGAGCATGGAAATTGCTCGCAATGGGAGTTACCCATTTTAGCGCAATCCCTTTGGGCAAATTCGAATTACCCCCCATGACCCACTCATATTCCTGTCGACGGGCACTTGACTCGAAATGAATGACTTGGCCAGTTGCATGTACGCCTGCATCCGTTCTACCTGCGACGACCGTATCTATTGGTTCATTGGCCACACGAGATAATGCTTTTTCCACACGAAATTGGATCGTGTCCACCTGGGGTTGTCTTTGCCAACCCCTAAATGCTGAACCATCATATTCAACACATGCTGCAAATTTCGTTACGCGCTTATTCATACAACAAAAAGAAAAAGGCACCTGCTAGAGGCGCCTTTTAAGGTTCACAGTTTTAAGGGTATAGCGTTTATGACATTTGCTCAAGCAGCTTTTTGGCTTCAACTTTTTGTTGCTCGTTGCCTGACTCAGCTACCTCTTTCAATGCACTATTCGCACTCTCTGTGTCGCCCATATCGATATAGGCTTTTGCGAGATCTAACATCGTATCCACTTCATCTGCACCACCAATGTCAAAACCACCTGTTGCATCGTTGAGCACAGATTCATCATCGATCAGTGTATCATCAAGAATATATGTACCCGCTTCAGTAGGGTTGTCTTGTTCTGAAGAAGATGCTACGACACTGGCTTCATCATCAATAGAGGTAATATCCATCTCCTCATCTTCGATGTCAGCACTTAATTCATTAACGGTTCCCAAGTTTTGATCAACATCACTTTCAATACCGCTGAGATCCAAATCAGTGGAACTCAGTTCAATACTTGTATTGGACATGTCCTGTTCATCAATATCGAATTCAAGCTCAGAGGCATCAGTCAATGTTCCTCCGTGCTCGTCAGAGTCCAACAGTTCAGGGTTCTCAGCAAGTTCATCAATATCAAATTCAAGTCCTTGCGTTGATGTTGCATCAAGATCGAAATCCTCATCCAGATTAGGCTCTACTGTTTCCTGCTCTGTATTTACGGATACGGTTGCGTTCGCTATCTCGTCTAAAGCTTCCTCTACAGGAGTATTGGCCTTTTCACCCTCATCAATGAGGACTGTTTCATCTAGCTTTTCTTGTTGAACTTGTCCCAAACGCTCATAACCATCTTCTTGGCTAATGATCATCGTTGCACCATCAGGCATTTCAGTACCATCTCCCTGTACATAATCATTCCCTGATAGCAAAGCAACATCACCCTCTTTAAATAAAGGATTTTCTGGACAAAGATCCTTGCCCATGGCCGCAACTTTATTCCACGAGTCAGATTCTTTGCCTTGAAGCAGATCGTGCAAAGTCTGAGCAGCATCCGCAAACTCAGGGGCGCTTTTATCTGCATAGTAGGTCTCTAAGAGCTTAAGGTGGTACTCTTCTTTTCCCGGGTTATCCTCAATGGCCAGCTTTAATAAGTCCTCAGCTTGCCCGTAAAGTCCATAAGCCAAATAGACATCAGCCTCAGCAATTGTATCGTCCTTTAGGGTTTCATCCGCTTGAGCATCACCCAAGTGTATCGTGGGCTCTAAAGCAGTTTCTGCCTCATCCTCCTCTTTATCCTCTGAAGGAATCGCAACTGTTCGATCCAAGAACTCTTCCTGAGGAGCTTTATACACACCTTCATCAACAACAGTGGCTTCAGCCTTATCTTCGTCTTCACTCGCGATGACCGTTTCAGTCAGATCACCAGCCGGAGAAATAGCTTCTTCAGCACTCTCAAAGGGGCTATCAGACAAACCATCAGCTAATGGCTCCTCAGACAAAGGTGCAGCTGTTGGTGTAGGTGAAACATCAGCTTCTTTATTCTTCCTACGTCTTAAGAAAAACCAGCCTAATAGCAATAGCAAGATAGCACCAATCGCTCCCAAGATGCCGGGTTGTGAAGAAAGTCGTTCAATAAATGACTGTTTGCCTTCAAGTGCTGACTGTGAAGTACCCGAACTATCGCCCGAAGAAGCTGCTTGTTGATCGCCGTCAGCAGTGGTTTCAGAGGGTTCTGTCAAAGTATCACTTGCCGATACCGAGTTATCACCTCCTTCAGATGCGATACGTTCCTGTAACTCTGCGAGCTGATTTTCTCGCAAAGTAATTAAGCGTTCCATCTTAGTGACGGTTTCCTCAAGCTCAGAAATACGTGAAGTCAACTCTTTATTTTCAAGCTTTTGTGTTTCAAGTTCTTCAGCAGCAAGCTCCAGTTCACGCGTCAGCTCCTGCACGACTTCAGGGCTATCCAAGGTTTCTCTTGTAGTCGCCGAAGCGTCTGTACTGCTTGAAGGTTCAGCCGTTTCGTTTTCTCCGACAAGTTTCAGGCTACCTGTTTGCTCTTCAGAAACCTGCTCAACTGTAGCTTGTTCAGCCTGAGATTGTGGCTCGGCTTCTACCGACTCAGCCTCTGTCTGGGGTACTGCTTGCGGGTCAGGTGTTGTACCTTGCTCAACAACTTGAGCTTTTGCCGCACGAATCGAGGCTACATATTCACGCCAAAGTGTATTTTGCTGTTTAACTGCAGCAAATGCCTCATCAACCGAAACAGCATCAATTTCCGTGCGATCAGGCACACGAAGCACTGCGCCTCTTTTCAGCAAATTAATATTGTCCTGGATAAAGCTGTCAGGATTAAAACGAAGAAGTGCAATCATCATTTGATTGACATGGATATCATCTGGCCTGATCGAGTTAGCGATGACCCACAGCGTCTCGTTTCGGCCAATAGGACCATACTCGGTGAGTTTAGGCTCTTGCTGGGAAGGAACTCTCCCTGAAGCACTGGCTACGCTTGATTCAACTGCTTGGCTTTGCTCTGGAGATGGAATACTGCCACGTTCCGGAGTTGTTGTAATAGCCGACTCTGACTCTTCAGATACCGGTACACTTTCGACAGGTGCCGGAGTATTGACAGCAGCCGTTTCTGCCCCACCTGCAGGGACAGCTTGCTGATTTTGAGTCATAAAAACAGGCGGATCCAATAAGACCGTGTACTCTCGAATCAACCGCCCATTGGGCCAATCCACTTCAATTAAGAAGTTTAGAAATGGTTCAACAATGGGTTTATCCGTCTGAACTTTAATAACCGATAGACCGTCAGGCTTTTTGGCAATAGAGAATTGGAGTTGGCTTAAAGAAAAGGGGCGGTCTATCCCCGCCCGCTGAAAAGCTTCCTGCGACGCTAACGTGACGATCATATCGTCTGTTTCGCCTGGCTTCACAGCCGTTAGCTGAATTTCAGCATCAAGGGGCTGATTCAGCGCGGAGTTCATTTCAATGTCCCCAAGACCCAGTGCATAGAGGGAATTGGAAAGCATGATTAATAGGGCAGCTGCAGGGATAACTATTCTTGGCACGATCGTTACTCTCTTTTATCCTTGGACACTAAGTTTAGGACATTTATTTCAAGATAAAATTTTTAGTCCTCATCGTCCTTAAATTTTCACCGAAAATTTAAACGGTGCTTCATGAAAAATTTAAGAAATCCTTTTAAACATCTCTTATATATACTCTTTTAGCATGGTTTCTGCAATCTGCACACTATTTAGAGCAGCACCTTTTCGCACATTATCAGAAACAACCCACAAATTTATTCCTTTTGGATGTGAAATATCCTCACGGATCCTGCCAACATACACGGCATCCTTACCGGCACCTTCAGTGACCGGTGTTGGATAACCGCCATCAGCTCTTTCGTCAAGAACCTTTACACCAGGCGCGGCAGCAAGTAGTTCACGGGCCGCTTGTGCAGACAATTTTTCCTGGGTTTCGATGTGCACAGCCTCTGAATGCCCATAAAACACGGGGACCCGTACAGCGGTTGGGTTCACTTGAATCGTTTTATCCTCAAGAATTTTCTGCGTTTCCCAAACCATTTTCATTTCTTCTTTGGTATAGCCGTTATCCTGAAATTGATCGATATGTGGCAACACATTAAAAGCGATTTGCTTAGGATAAACCTTTGTATCAATAGGCTTACCATTCAACAAACTTGCTGTCTGCCCGGCAAGTTCTTCGATAGCACTTTTACCAGTACCGGAAACAGCCTGGTATGTACACACATTTATCCGCTTGATAACAGCTGCATCATGAAGGGGTTTGAGCGCCACCACCATCTGAATGGTTGAACAGTTCGGGTTGGCAATAATATTAGTCGCCCGGTAATTCGCCAAAGCTTGCGGGTTCACCTCCGGAACAACCAGCGGAATATCATCATGGTATCTGAAGTGGGAAGTGTTATCGATAACGACACAACCGGCAGCTGCCGCTTTAGGCGCAAATTCAGCTGAAACAGATCCGCCCGCTGAAAACAGCGCGATTTGTACTTTTGAAAAATCAAACTCAGCGAGATCTTCCACCTTCAGCATTTTCTCGCCAAAAGCAACACGCTTTCCGACCGAGCGCGCACTGGCTAGCGGGTAAACGTGATTCACTGGGAATTGGCGCTCAGCCAAAATGGACAGCATTACTTCACCTACAGCGCCTGTTGCACCAACAACCGCAACATTATATTTTTTAGACATGCGTTTTATGTAACCTTCAATTGATCGAAATACGCTGAACAAATTAATGGTTTGTTCAAAAAACCTTTATAAAGCCGCCACCACCGCGTCACCCATTTCAGCTGTCTTTGCGGCATTTGCCCCACCACCAAGATCAGCGGTCCTGAATCCTTGATCCAATACGCTACTCACTGCATTTTCAATCGAAATGGCCGCATCTGCAGCACCCAGCGAGTAACGCAACATCATGGCTATAGAGAGTATTGTCGCTAACGGATTTGCTAACCCTTTCCCTGCAATATCGGGCGCCGAACCATGAATAGGTTCGTAAAGCCCCTTACCATTTGCATCCAGCGATGCGGAAGGCAACATCCCGATTGATCCAGTCAACATCGCTGCCGCATCAGAAAGAATGTCACCAAACATATTTGTGGTTACGATAACATCAAACTGCTTTGGCATTCGAACCAGTTGCATCGCCGCATTGTCGACATACATATGGGATAAGGTGACACCCGGATAGTCTTTTGCGACGTTTTCCATCACCTCACGCCATAACTCTGAAAATTCCAGCACATTGGCTTTATCCACCGAACATACACGTTTATCCCGTTTCATAGCAATATCGAACGCACTGCGGCCAATACGCTCAATCTCTGACTCTGTGTACTCAAGCGTGTTAAACCCACGCCTTTCACCACTCGGCAGTGTTTCAATACCTCGCGGTTGGCCAAAATAGATACCGCCAGTCAACTCTCGGATAATCATGATATCCAAGCCTGAGACCACTTCCGGCTTGAGAGTTGATGCCTCTGCAAGCTGAGGAAATAAAACCGCCGGACGTAGATTTGAGAACAAACCCAGCTCAGCGCGAAGCGCCAACAACCCCCTTTCTGGCCGAAGCTCACGCGGCGCACTGTCATATTGTGGCCCACCAACTGCGCCAAACAAAATTGCATCGGCTTTACGACATAAATCCAGTGTTTCATCCGGCAGCGGCTTTCCAGTCTTGTCATAGGCAACACCCCCCATCAAAGCCGTTTCCCATTCGAGATCCAAACGGAATTTCTCCCGAACTTTATTCAGTACCTTAATCCCTTCAGCGACAATTTCAGGGCCAATTCCATCACCCGGCAGCACAATAATTTTTTGACTCATTTTTACCTCTAACTGAATATCCTAGCTGAACAGCCAGGGGGCTTCACTTTGTCGTTTTTGCTCGTAGAGTTTGATGTCCGCAGCATGTTGTAACGTTAAAGCAATATCATCGAGTCCATTGAGCAAGCAATGCTTCCGAAAAGGATCCACTTCGAAAGTAAACGTCTCACCCGAAGGCGTTTTTATATTTTGTGCGTCAAGATCGATATGCAGCGAATAACCGTTATGCCCGCTCACTTCACTGAACAGGCGGTCTACTGCTTCATCCGCAAGAATGATAGGCAAAACCCCATTTTTAAAGCAATTGTTAAAAAAAATGTCGGCAAAGCTTGGAGCAATGACACTACGAATACCATAGTCTTCAAGCGCCCAAACGGCATGTTCACGGGATGAACCGCAACCGAAGTTCTCCCGGGCCAGCAAAACTTCTGCGCCTTGATAAGCCACCTGATTCAAAACGAAGTCCTCATTCACTCGGCGCGTGCTGTTATCCATACCCGGCTCACCGGGGTCAAGGTACCGCCAATCATCAAACAAATTCGGACCAAATCCGGCGCGTTTAATTGATTTTAAATATTGCTTGGGAATGATGGCATCGGTATCTACATTTGCTCGATCGAGCGGAACCACCAAGCCATCCAATACTGTAAATTTTTCCATCGATTTCTCCTTAGGCCATCAACTCACGAACATCCACGAAGTGGCCTGTCACAGCCGCCGCGGCGGCCATCGCCGGGCTAACAAGGTGTGTCCGGCCTCCCGCGCCCTGGCGGCCTTCAAAATTTCGATTGGATGTTGACGCACAGCGTTCCTGAGGCTCCAGTCGGTCTGCATTCATTGCCAAACACATCGAGCAACCTGGCTCCCGCCATTCAAATCCGGCTTCAATGAAAATTTGATCGAGCCCTTCGGCCTCAGCCTGCTGTTTAACCAAGCCAGAGCCCGGAACCACCATCGCAAGTTTCACCGTACTGGCCACTTTCTTTCCTCGTGCGACTGCTGCAGCTTCACGCAAGTCTTCGACGCGGGCATTGGTACACGAACCGATAAAAATTTTATCCGGACGGATGGATTCAAGCGATTGACCAGCCTCAACACCCATGTACTTAATCGCTTTGCGAATACCTTCGGCCTTTGTGGGGTTGGGTTCTTGATCCGGGTCGGGCACATTGCCGGTAACCGGCAACACCATTTCTGGCGATGTCCCCCAAGTTACTTGGGGCTCAATTGAGGCGCCATCCAGTTCGATCACCTTGTCAAACACAGCATCCGGGTCACTCTGCAGCTGTTTCCAGGCCTCCACAGCCGTGGTTTGCTGATCACCACTGACGGCATACGGACGGCCAAGTACGTAGTTAATTGTGGTTTCATCCACAGCGATCATGCCAGACCGAGCACCGGCTTCAATCGCCATATTACAAACCGTCATGCGGCCTTCCATTGAGAGGTTCTGAATTGCCTGACCGGAAAATTCAATCGCGTAGCCTGTTCCGCCGGCAGTGCCCAGCTGGCCAATAATGGCAAGAATGATATCTTTGGCAGAAACACCCTGCTGCACGGGCCCGTTGACTTTCACCAACATATTTTTTGACTTTTTTTGCAACAAACACTGAGTGGCCATCACATGCTCTACTTCGGAGGTGCCAATACCGAAGGCAAGTGCACCAAATGCCCCGTGCGTTGCCGTATGTGAATCTCCACAAACAACCGTCATACCCGGCATAATCAAGCCTTGCTCTGGACCAATCACGTGCACAATGCCTTGGCGAACGTCGCCCATTTTAAATTCGGTAATACCCAGATCCGAACAGTTTTTGTCCAGCGTTTCAACTTGGATTCGGGAAACAGGGTCCTTAATCGTTTCGTTACGGCCAGTTGTTGGCACGTTGTGGTCAGGCACAGCCACCATTGAGCGGGTCCGCCAGGGTGAACGCCCTGCCAGCTTGAGTCCTTCAAACGCTTGCGGCGAAGTGACTTCGTGGACAAGGTGCCGATCAATGTACAGCAGCGCTGTCCCATCCTTTTCTTCCCGCACGACATGTGCATCCCACAATTTGTCGTAAAGTGTTTTTCCGCCCACGTTTTGCCTCCTAAAAACTATGACAAAGGCTCACTTTAGATGTCATTCCATACCAAAAGTGAGACTTGTTCTCTAAAGCTGCGAGGACTTTCCTCGCTCTTTTCACATTACTACTTTTTTTTATTTTAGTGCTTTGCTATTAATTACTCCAATTTATTCTTTTTATAACTTGGATTCCTAATGGGAATGTTTCCACGATGAATATCCCTTCACTGAAGGCTTTTGTTGCCATCGCCGAAACCGGCTCGTTCTCCCGCGCGGCCGAACAGCTGTTTATCACACAACCAGCGATTAGCAAACGGCTCTCTTCATTGGAAGATGAGCTTTCAGAAAAGCTTTGTGACCGCTTTGGTCGCCAGGTCAAACTCACGCCTGCGGGCGAGACCCTGCTTCCTTATGCTCGCCGCATTTTACGAGATGTTCTGTTGAGTAAAGAGGCTTTGTCAGGGCTTGACAGTGAAATTGCCGGACATCTCAGTATCGGGACCAGCCACCACATTGGCCTTCATCACCTACCTCCGGTTTTAAGAGAGTTCTCCCAAAACTTCTCAAAGGTTGAGTTGGATCTGCATTTTATGGACTCGGAAGATGCATGCAAGGAAGTCGAAAAAGGCGAACTGGAACTGGCCGTTGTTACGTTGCCCACCCACCCCGAAAAAAAATTAAATGCAGCACGCATCTGGCCAGACCCCCTCTCGATCACCGTTGCAGAGACTCATCCGTTGGCTGAAGCATCAACAGTTTCCCTCAAAAGCCTGCTGGCCTACCCGGCCATTTTACCCGCGCAGTCCACCATTACCCGTAAAATACTGGAGCAGGCCATCTCAGGCTATCGGGCGCACCTCAATGTATCTCTGGAAACAAACTACCTCGAAACGATCAAGATGATGGTCTCTGTCGGTTTAGGGTGGAGCCTGCTTCCCGTATCCATGATTCACAATGGCATCATCCCACTTGAAACACCCGAGGTTCAACTCAGTCGCGACCTCGGCGTGGTGACACTCAAAAAGCGCACCCTCTCAAATGCCGGCCAGGCCTTTATCAAAACACTGGAAAAATATGGCACACATCACTAACTTGCGAAACTGCCTGAACGAATGTGAACTAAATTACGGAAATCATTGCTACTTAACCGCTAGGCTAAGCACCAGCTCGACACGCCCGATCCCAAACATTGCGTTTTTGTC
>OBIY01000121.1_pt1 | contig 32944 bp, 42 predicted proteins | sample 1519841 | NCBI WGS metagenome assembly OBIY01 (sample SAMN03019774, study PRJEB22545) | beach sand metagenome | biome: beach; feature: sea beach; material: beach sand | place: USA: Municipal Pensacola Beach, FL | collected 2010-07-30 | depth 30-40 cm m
TTTTCAAGTGGTCTTGAATTCTGCATTTGGGGTGCCTCGTCGGACGCCGATACCGTCGGCATCGAGACCGCTCGGGCGGCAGGCGTGAAATTCCTCTCGTGGTTTAAGCAATTTTTGCCTTAGAGCCTGCTCTAAATAGGTACTTTCCAAAAACTTTCTTTTACCTGCCGCCCTTGCTATCATACGCGTATAGATTAGATCATTCCGGTCTGCGAGACACACACTGTATCCTCGACGGTGGCTTTGCAGACTGATTTTTTAACGTAACGAATAAACATCATGAAGCAAGTAAAGCCAGAAGTTGAAGCATTCGCTCGCATTCGTGTCATCGGCGTCGGTGGCTCCGGAAAAAACGCAATCAACCACATGATTAATTCTAAGGTCCAAGGAGTGGACTTTATTGTGGTAAACACTGATGCACAAGATTTACATCACTCAAAAGCGAAGAAAAAAATTCACATTGGCAAGAACCTTACTCGTGGTCTTGGTACCGGAATGAATCCTGAGCTCGGACGTCGTGCCGCAGAAGAAACAAAAGAGGAAATACATGAAGCGATCAAAGGTTCCGACATGGTGTTCGTGACCGGCGGCATGGGTGGCGGCACCGGTACCGGTGCTGCACCGGTAGTTGCGCAGATTGCTCGTGAGTCAGGTGCGCTCACTATTGGAATCGTCACCAAGCCATTTGGTTTTGAAGGACAACAGCGTGCCCGTCTGGCTCGCGAAGGAGCTGAAAACCTCAAAAAGGAAGTTGATGCGCTCATTATGATTCCAAACGACCGTCTGCTCGCCGCAGTGCAGAAAGACACCGGCATCAAAAACGCGTTTGAGATGTGCGACGATATCTTAAAACAGGCAGTGGAAGGTATTTCAGACCTCATTACCACACCCGGAATCATTAACGTGGACTTTGCCGACATCCGCGCAGTTATGGAGTCAGCCGGCTCCGCGCTCATGGGTATGGGTATTGCTGCCGGTGAGAACCGTGCAGCAAAAGCAGCGCAAGAAGCGATTCAGTCACCATTGCTCGATGTATCTATCTCGGGCGCAACCGGTGTCCTCTTTGCTATTGCCGGTGGCGACGACCTCTCTATGCTTGAAGTGCAAGAGGCTGCAAACACCATTACCGAGTCGGTAGACCCTGACGCTCGCATTATCTTTGGTGCCATTTCAGACGACACCCTTAAGAAAGGCCAGGTTAAAATTACCGTTATCGCAACCGGCTTCCCGGAGAACAATAAACCAGCCGCGAACACAGAGACAACACGAAAAGCATCATTCTTTGGCACTGGCCGCGAAGACAAAAAAGACGAGACTGAGGAAAGGGCGATTTCTGCAACCGAAGAGAAGTCGGCACCGGCTGCAGCACCAATTGAACCAAAGCGAGCAACGCCAACCCCACCGGTGACTCCTAAGACTGCTCCAGCACCACAGCCAAAGCGTGAAGCGACTGAGGAAAAGAAAAAGGTGGATGATGACGATGACGACTGGGGTGCGATTCCATCATTCCTTCGTCGCTCAAAGCTGAAGTAATTTTTTAGATTGCTACTTTTGGTTTATAGTAGAGGGTGTCTAGGGCACCCTCTGTGCGTATGACTAGCTAACACACAAACGTATGAAAGATCTCACGATTATCGGTGGCGGACCGGCTGCAACGGCAGTAGCGGTCTACGCGGCACGAAAGCGCCTTACCGGAACGCTCATTACGCAGGAATGGGGCGGACAAAGTAATGTGTCTGAAGATGTACAAAACTGGATTGGTACGCCGCATATTTCAGGCGCCGAGCTCGGAAAGTCGTTCGAGGTACACGTGCGCGAGTACGCCGATGATGTTATTGATATTGTTGTTCCAAAAACTGTTACTGCCATAGAAAAGACTACTGAAGGCTTCGCAACGGTGACTGCAGACGGTGCGCGGTATGAGTCTCGTGCGGTCTTCATTGGTGTTGGCTCAAGCCGTCGCAAGCTTGTGGCGAAAGGTGCAGATGAGTTTGAACACAAAGGGCTCACCTACTGTGCATCGTGCGATGGCCCGCTCTTTTCCGGACGCGATGTCATTGTCGTGGGCGGTGGCAACGCCGGATTCGAAACAGCAGCACAACTACTCGCCTACACGAATTCAGTGACACTGTTTGAATTTAATGAAAAGTTCCTGGCTGATGAAATTACCGTTGAGAAGCTCACCAAGAATGAAAAGTTTACCGCACTAACAAATGTCGAAATTACTGAAGTCGTTGGTGACGCATTTGTAACCAGTGTGAAGTACAAGAATCGCGCTACAGGCGAAGAGCACACCATGGATACCGGCGGTATCTTCATAGAAATCGGTATGATTCCAAATACACAAATTGTAGCTAATCTCGTCGAGCTTGATGCACACAATATGATAATAGTTGACCCATACACGCAACGCACAAGTGTAGAAGGTATTTGGGCAGCTGGTGATTGTACCAATGTACGCTATCATCAAAACAATATTGCAGCCGGAGATGGTGTAAAAGCCATCGAAGACATGTACGGCTACCTTCGCTAACTTAACTACCAAGAGCGTATATAACAGAAGGGCGAGAACGCCTCTGTGTACGCTACTCGCCCTTCAAATCTCGTGAGATGAACCTTAGGTTCCTGCCGTCCGCGGCACGTTTGCATGCCCATACATCTGACTCTTCTGCGCCTGCGCTGCACGCACCTTTGCTGTGTGTCCAGCCGTGCACTGATGTCCAGTGCACCGGCCGCCAGCAAAGACGCAACTGGAGCAGCCGCCGTCCGATTCAGTGACAACTTTTCGCACCACGGTCGTCTTCTCTTCCATTTGGTTTCCCCTCTTTTGAGATTTCCCCACAAATCTCGGTATTCGCCGCTTTGTGGATTGCAGGAAGTTAACCACTCTCTGACAAGCGATGCAATGGGCATTAGTATCATACGAAAAACACCGCTCGAATGAGCGGTGTTTTTCATGTTCTGTGTGTTTTCGTTATTCTGCTGCTTCAACGAAGTCGTCGTTGTCGACTGGAGAAAAGCTTGCGAGCACTGAGCGCATGGTGTTGCGCTGCGTGTAGAGCACGGTGAATGATCCGAGCGCTACCGAAAGAAGCGCAAGTACATAGAGTACATCGCTGGTACCGGTGTATGGTACGTGGCTAATCGGTACATACCCTGGAGTTGCGTGTGTGTATGTAGTGTTTATGTATGGTGTCTGCGTACCGGTGTTTCCATAGTATGTAGTTCCCATGGCACTTGTTGGGTATACGGTGGCACTACAGTTGCGCACGACTCCGTTTGCCCATTGTGCAGTCAACATAAAGGTTTGTGGCACACCGATAGTTGGTACCGTGCGAGAACCATTGTTTCCAACGTTCCCTACGCCATTGTTGATTGAAACCAATGCCGGTGTTCCGCCGACATTCCATGAAAGAATCGCGGTGCCTCCTGGAGTGACAAAGTCGGGGTCAACCCACATTGAACAGGTTTGGCTGCCGGTGTTTGTTGGTGTGTGCCCAAACGAATACGCTGATGTCGGCTGTACGGTTACCGTACAGGTATCGATACCACCATTTCCGGTTGCGGTAAGTGTGTATGAGGTTACCGTATTTGGGTATACCACAATTGAGTCTGCATCGGTTACATTACCGATACCGCTGATATAAATGGTGTGTGCATCAGTCACTTTCCACGAGAGTGTGGTGCCTCCGTTGTTAAATGGCTGCACGATAGTGTTCAAAATACACTGTGGTGCGTTTGCTGCATGCGCAGTGAATGGTACTGCCCCTGCAAGTGCAAGCACGAGTGCACACACGGTAGCGACAGCGATGTTTTTTGCTAATGTCATGCGTCTTTTAGTTATTGAATCTTACTAAATATATAAAAGGCTCTTTAGTAAAAGAGCCTACACTACACACTTTCTTGATACTCCTTGAGACAAGGATAATCAATAAGTGCTGTGATTATACTACGATAATATCTATAGTGTCAATACCCTGCACAGGCTTGATGGACGACTCATTTTGAGCGTGCTATATATTGAATATCGCACTGACTGGTGATGAAAGGAGGTTCCTTTGGGTACATTTCAGCAGCGATTTCGTCGGTATGTGAGCGAAGTACGAAAACGCATCGCTCAGTGCAAAAAGGAGGGCACGTATACATTCTTGACCAGCGATGAAGACGGTCAGTACTACCTCCCCTTCCGCACCGTACGGATGCAGTAGTAACTCATCCGCCGTCGAAAATAAGGCCAGCGAGCAATCGCTGGCCTTCCTATTTGAAATGAATAGTCACGAAAGAAAAGAGGGTACGTTTCCGTACCCTCTTTTGAGATCGTGTTGTCCGTACCTAGGACAACAATCCGGTGCCGCCGGGAATCGGTTGCCTGCCGATTGACCAAACGCGGACGGAGTCGTCAGCGAGAAACGGGCACGCGGGCTCCGTGTAGCCGACATCCACACACGACTCATCCATGAGTGGCCGTATCGAAGTGTACAGGCGACAATTCTGCTGGATTGTCTGTATACCACCAGAGAGCCCGCCCCACCCCAAGGCACCGGGATGTGCTGCGCGCAGCTGGGCAAAGTAGGCACGGTACACGTCCGGGCTGTTGCACCCTTCGTATCCGCGTGCAGAAGAGCCGGTGCCACCACCAGACGGAGACCCACCCTTCATGGACTCAAGAATGAGCTGTCCGGCGACCACGCTACCGACGATACCGGCAACTTGCCCGCTCGTGGTTCTGCATCCGCCAAGCATGGCAAGACACATGATGCCCACGACAATAGTACGCATCTTCATAGGAAACTCCTTTCCAAGGACGTTACACCTGATACGCAACCACGATACTTCTGATAGTAGGTGTACCAGAAGAACCCAACAAGTCAATGATAAGAAGCACACATTACTTTTATCCCCTTCGCAAAAGTGCTATATTTGCGAGCACCTGCGCGGTTAGCTCAGTTGGCTAGAGCGTCTCATTGACGTTGAGAAGGCCAGGGGTTCGAGTCCCTTACCGCGCACATAAAACAAAATGGTCTAGATAAACAATCTAGACCATTTTGTTTTACAGCTTTGCTTGTAAGGGACTCACCACAAGGGCACTTCTTGTTTTCTAACTCCTTCGTCGCAACAAAACAAAGTCGCGAACGACACAAAGCTCAGTTTAGACACTTCTACCCAAGTACCACTTCCGTATGTAGTGCAATACAACAGCGACAACACCGATTGAAACAATGTAACCAATAAGAATCGTCCAGAATGAATACGGAACGTGTCGCCACACACCCAGCACCGTTGCAGCCCACCATGAAGTAAATGAAATAGCACTTCCCAACCACAGCGGCACCCATCGCCTTGAAAGCGCAACAGCATTAACGACAATCACTACAGTGATGATTTCTTTCACCCATACTTTTGCACTGGTAAGTGGCCACGAGTTCCCGTCTACCATGACCCACCACCATATGAGTGCAATGCCTGAGAGCACGATAAGCACCGTACCTACGCGAATCAAAAAGTAGTTTGCGTGCATGAGTGAGCGTTCACTACTATCCACTTTCCCGTCTTTGAGCGCTTTAGCTATTTGCACCTCAGCAATAGTCGCACCGCCAACACCAAGAATGGTGCCGACGATGTGTCCGAGTATGAGGATGGTGTGTAAGTCCATAACGGTTATTGTAGCCTGTTTCTGGCAAAAAGAGTGCTTTTTATCCCCTATTCACAGTGCTATACTCCGACCCATGATACGCGAAAGCTTCAGTGGATCTATCCCGACCGAGAGTCGAAAATCAGCAGCGCAAGAGTACCTAACAAACCTGAGCGATGCACAGATTGGAGATGAAATTGATCGACTTCTCAGCGTTGTCGAACCAAAGCTCAGAGAAAAATGGGAAGCTATGATTGAGAATCTTCCACTTCAAACTCAAGTTGAACGGCTCTGGGAACTACACCAAAAACGCAAAGAGGCACTCGTCAAAGCACTTCCCGAAAACGTTGCGATTTTACAAGAGATGTCTCATGAATTTGTTGAAACTATTCGCGAACGTGTAAAGGACGCTAAGGAAATAGGTCGTGGAGACAATGGTAAAGTTCTTGCTGATCCAGTTAACAAGCATATTGCATACAAGTTTCTGCTTCGTCCACCTATTGGACATCAAAATTCTCTCATTGAGGAAGCAAGTATGCAGGGCCTCTTCCACGAAATTGCCAAGGACCACGCAGAGCTTAGGGTTGGCGTTCCGCGACTTGAATATTTCTCGATAGACCCTCGCCTTACCATGCTTGCAATGGAGCGGCTCGATGCAGTTTCAGTACGCGATATTCTCGACAAAAAAGCGGCTATACCGGAAGGTACTGACATAGATACGCTATTTGATTCATTAGGCGAGTTCGTAAAGGAGCTTAACGAAAAGCATGGATTGTTTCATCTCGATATTCGTCCAGGCAACGTGATGATTCACAAATCACAAACAACATCTGGACATCCTCGTATCTACCTCATCGACATGGGTATGAGCAAGCACAAACGCGAGGTTCGAAGTGTCGTGGTAAAGGAGGATGGTGCATTTGTGCAGAAGGTTGACAAAGTCTCAGATCATGGTAGTGTCCAAAGTGTTCGGAAACGACTCAAGCAATTTGTACAGGAGTAGCGTCATGCAAACAGGTATAGGAATAACAGAAAGCCGCCTTGCTGCAATAAAAAAATCGCTTGAGAATGTCGACGCACATGCGCTGGTTGCTATCCCTGACTGGGATGGTCAACACTTTGCATCGCAAACCCGAGACACGTACGAAGGCTGCATATACTTGTTCTCGGTGCCACTGGAAGGTGGGACCGAAGCCTTCATCTACGAATGTGTAGGGAAAGAAACTGAAGGTTCCCAGTAGTCGCAAGACACTGGGGGCCTATTTTTTTGTGTATGCGGAGGAGAGAGGACTCGACGACCAGTTACTAAGTATATTTCTTCGCAAAGCTCGAAATCTACTAAGTACTTTTCGTCTGGGCTCAGCCCTTCCTCGTGCTGCTGCACGCGGGCTTCCGCCTTTCGAGTCCAGCTTACATCACGCCTACAATATAAGCCTAGGGCGAACCTAGACTTACATTGTATATGCGGAGGAGAGAGGACTCGAACCTCCAAGCGCTTGCGCGCGCCGCTTTTCGAGAGCGGTCCGTTACCAATTCCGGGCACTCCTCCGTGGCAGAGAGAATACCATGTTCACTAGAGTTAGTGTAGGCACGTTGCTCGCCAAATGGCTCAGTGTATAGTACAATCCGCAACGCACGGCCTCATCGGCTAACGCATAAGGACTAACAGTGACAGCGCCCAGGGCGCGTTTTCTGTTCGCAAAAGTATGGGAAATGTATTACCATACGCACGCACGGCCTCATCGTCTAACGGTTAGGACAGCGCCCTTTCACGGCGCAAATCGGGGTTCGATTCCCCGTGAGGTCACAACAGCTTACAATCCCCACGCGAGCAGCGTGGGGATTTTAGGTGTTGCCGGTCCCACACTAGGAATCGAAAGACGGAGGCGGTATACAAGACGACTAGAAGGAGTGCTTGTCGCCGAGTCCGGGCAGGAGCCACTTAGTATTTTTGAGCGCGCAGCGCGTGGAAAATACTTAGTGAGCTGACGCCGATCTCCGTGTCATCACAGCGCAGCGAGTTTAGAAACCTGACGCCACACTAACTTTGTACGCTTTGCGTTCCTTATACTTAGTGAGCTTACGCCGATTCCCCGTTCCTTCTAGATAAACTTAGTGACTTGACCCTCGATTCCCCGTGAGTCTGTACCGTCTCTACACATCTCCCCCATCTTGTGTATGATAGCCAGATGAAAATACTGGCGATTGAGACATCCTGCGACGAGACAGGGCTTGCCATAGTAGATATTGAGCAACCGGACGCAAGTGCGGCCTCTATCACCGTACTTGCCGAGTCCCTCCTCTCCCAAGCACTGCTGCATGCAGAGTACGGTGGTGTCTACCCGTCGCTTGCCAAGCGCGAACATTCAAAAAACCTTGGGCCACTCTTCGTGGAGCTGCTTACGCAAGCAAACATGCTGACACAGACGCAAACACCGGCGATTGGTAAAGACAGTATCGGTGTTATTAAAGAACTCCTCGAACGCGAGCCTGAACTCTTTATTCATCTGGCGACACTGCTTGCACAAATCGAAAAGCCACCATTGGACGCTATCGCTGTCACGCACGGCCCCGGTCTTGAACCGGCACTCTGGGTTGGTGTGAACTTTGCCAAGGCGCTCTCGCACGCGTGGAACATTCCAATTATCCCAATGAATCACATGGAGGGACACCTTGCAGCAGGGCTCGCTCGACCGCTCGACGATACACACTTTACGATTACACAACCAAAGCTTCCGGCATTAGCGCTGCTACTCTCCGGTGGACACACTGAGCTTGTGCTGATTAAAAACTGGTTTGACGGTACGCATACAAACAGCTATGAAAAAATCGGGAGCACGCGCGATGACGCCGTTGGCGAAGCGTTCGACAAGTCCGCACGGTTGCTCGGCATTCCGTATCCGGGTGGTCCTGAAATATCAAAACTCGCAGCGCACGCACGTGCGGAAAACCTTTCGCAACCGTACTCACTTCCTCGCCCTATGCTCACCACGAATGATTACGACTTCTCGTTTTCCGGTCTCAAAACTGCCGTCCGTACGTTAGTAGAGTCCATCGGCACACCAACTGAAAAACAAAAGAAACAAATTGCTCGTGAACTGGAAGATGCAATCACCGAAGTCGTTGTCGCAAAGACGATGCGTGCCATAGAGGAGTTTGGTGTGCGCTCACTCATTGTCGGCGGTGGCGTGTCGGCAAACGCATATATTCGTACTGCACTAAGTGACGCACTGGCTCACTACGAGGCATTTGATTTGTATCTCCCAACACCATCTTTGAGCACCGATAACGGGCTTATGATTGGGTTCGCCGCGGCGCTTCATACACTTCCGACACAAACGCCGAGCGAGTTGGCAGCAAACGGAAATCTCGTGCTGGGCTAGTGTGCGAGATGCTTTTTTATAACATCGAGTGTTTCTTCAGCACTGGTATCTCGTACCTCGTGCACCGGCACATTTACGTGTGCGAGTTTGCGGTAGTGTTCCAGACGAAACGCGAGAAGTTCAGGGTAGCAGCGTCGTACCGCTTCTTCTGTTGTTTCTCCCATTGCATGATTCAGAAATCCTGACCATGCAACCGGTTTCGGTTTTTCAAAGAAACGCTCGACGGGCTCGCCAAGCGAGTCGTCACCGACATCCAAATGCACCACAAGACAGTTCTCGTGCAGCGTATGCAGTGTGCTGTCGGCAAGATGCACCACACTACCAGTCGTATCAAATACCAGGTTTTTGCCATCTGTCTGCATAGATGCCTGCTTGGTGAGCTCGTTTTCAAGCGCTAAGTACTTCTCTTCGCGCTCGTCGTATCCTGCGTCTGTCGGGTACCCGAGCCATTCTGAAATTTCTTCCATAGTGCTGAATCCAAGTGTGTGCTGAATGCCTTCATCTACCTGAAACCACACAAAGTCGAGCGCTTCTTGCAGGACGCGGGAGCGAAAGCTTTTGCCCGCGTTCGACATTCCCACAAAGGCCAGTCTGAAGGTACCGTTTCTTACGTGTGTATCGAGTTCTGTGGGCGTCAGTTTCGCTAATTCCATAATAAGCTAGGCCAGTGTACCTTAAACCACAAAACAGCTCAACATATGGCTATAATGGACGTCTAGTGCTACTATTTGCTGGTATGCAACGTACAGACAGCGGCATTCCTGAGAAATTCTTGAAGCCGTATGACCCAACAGCCACTGAAGATACCATCTACGCACTCTGGGAACAGTCGGGATATTTTAACCCTGACAACCTACCCGGAGAACGCAACGAATCGTTTACGGTAGTACTCCCACCACCAAACGTGACCGGCGTGCTTCATATCGGACACGCATATGAAGATGCACTGCAAGATGCGGTGGTTCGGTATCAACGAATGTGCGGCAAGAAGGTGCTCTGGGTGCCGGGTACTGATTCGGCCGCTATCGCAACACAAGCACGCGTCGAAAAAAATATTCAAAAGGAGGAAGGCAAAAGCCGTCACGACCTTGGACGCGAAGAGTTGGTACGGCGTGTTTCTGAGTTTGCAAAAAACAGTGAGAACACCATTCTCTCGCAAGTAAAAAAAATTGGTGCGTCTCTCGACTGGTCTCGGTACGCATATACGATGGACGATGCGCGGTATCGGGCGGTTATGGAAGCCTTCATTCGTATGTACGAAGCCGGACTTATTTACCGCGGTAACCGAATCGTAAACTGGGATCCGAAAGGACAAACGACTATTTCTGATGATGAGATTGTGCATGAAGAACGTGAAGCGGTGCTGTATACGTTTAAATACTGGAAAGATTTCCCTATCGCTATTTCAACAACACGACCGGAGACAAAAGTTGGCGACACTGCCGTTGCCGTACATCCGGAAGACGAACGCTATCGTGAATATATTGGGAAAGAGTTTACCGGAGAGTTCGCCGGAGTGCCGCTTACCATTCGTATTGTTGCCGATGAGCACGTGGAAAAAGAATTTGGTACCGGGGCACTGGGTGTAACACCGGCACACAGCATGACTGACTGGGACATCGCTGAACGTCACGACTTGCCACGCATACAGGTGATAAATGAGTACGCGAAAATGACCGACGCTGCAGGGCCACTGGTTGCCGGCAGCAAGGCGGTTGAAGCACGGGAAACTATCGCAGCCTGGATTCGCGACAATGGCCTCATGGAGAAGGAGGAGAAGGTGGCGCAAAACGTCGCAACCGCTGAACGTACCGGAGCAATTATTGAACCACTGCCAAAACTGCAATGGTGGGTTGATGTAAATAAACCCTTTACTATTCCCTACTCTGAAATTCCAGGTATTGCGAGTGGTTCTGAAACGACACTCAAAGCGCTTATGCGTACCGCGGTTGAGAGCGGCGCAGTTGCAATGCCACAGGAGCGATTCCGAAAAACGTATTTCCATTGGATAGACAACCTCCGTGACTGGTGCATCTCACGACAGATTTGGTTTGGACACCGTATTCCTATCTGGTACAACGGTGATGAAATATGCGCACAGATAGACTCGCCCGGTGACGGATGGGTACAAGACGAAGATGTACTTGATACCTGGTTCTCTTCTGCGCTATGGACATTTTCTACACTTGGATGGCCGGAAAAGACGAGCGATTTGGAAACATTTCATCCAACATCATTTATGTCACCCGCATACGAGATTCTTCCACTATGGGTCTCTCGCATGATTTTGATGAGTAGTTTCCATCTCGGACAGGTGCCCTTTAAGACCGTTATGATTCACGGACTTGTGCGCGATAAGCAAGGACGAAAGTTTAGTAAATCTCTTGGTAACGGCATCGATCCTATCGACCTCGTCGCACAGTACGGTGCAGATGCGGTTCGCATGGGGCTTCTTGTCGGCACTGCGATTGGTAATGACGTTAATTTTGACGAGCAAAAGGTGAAGGGCTATAAGCACTTTGCAAACAAACTATGGAATGTGAGTCGCTTCGTTTTGGAAAACACGGTGGATGCACCGATAGCAGAAGCACCGACACTCACCAATGAAGACGCTGAACTCAGCGTGCAGCTTGACACGCTCCTTGCGGACGTAACGAGCGACTTTGAGAAATACCAGCTCTATCTCGCAAGTGAGAAACTCTACCATTACGTTTGGCACACACTTGCCGATAAGATTCTTGAGGATAGTAAGCCGCTTCTTGCCGGAGACGACACTGCCGCACGTGTATCTCGCCAGTATACGCTCTACACACTGCTTTCCACATCACTCAAAGCACTACATCCGTTTATGCCGTTTGTAACCGAAGAAATTTGGCAATCACTACCGCACAAAGAAACAGACATGCTAATGGTCACTCAATGGCCGTACACAGCGTAGTTATTGCACAAAGCACCAGCTGGTGCCTTAGATAAAAGTGCTACAATAAGAGCGATGGATATTACCGTTGTTCTCTATGCACTTATTGGTGGTGTCGTTCCCGCACTTATTTGGACATGGTTTTGGATTCAAGAGGATGCCAAACACCCCGAACCAAAGCAGCTTATTGTGGCTGCGTTCCTTGTTGGAATGGTATGTGTAGCAACCGTCATTCCTCTACAGAAACTCGCAATGGCACTACTGAGTGGAACCGCTATGGTTATTGCGTGGGCGGCAATCGAAGAAATAGTAAAGTTCGCGCTTGCATACTTTACTGTACTCGCACACAAGGCAAATGACGAGCCGATTGATGCACTTATTTACATGATTACCGTGGCACTCGGCTTTGCAGCAGCTGAGAATACGCTTTTTCTCATAGACCCCATTGCAAACAGCAGCTTCGTGGAGAGTATACTTACCGGCAATTTCCGTTTTCTTGGCGCGACGCTTCTCCACGTACTAGCTTCATCGGTCATTGGATTAATGATGGGGCTATCCTTCTATAAACGTCCGCTTACTAAATTTTGGTACATTGTAATTGGTCTTATCCTTGCCATTGTTTTGCATGGCGCTTTCAACTTCTTTATACTTAAGAGCAGCAGTAGTGAGTTAATGCGCGTATTTGCATGTGTCTGGATTGGGCTTATCTTGCTACTTATTGCTTTTGAGCACGTAAAACGTATTACTAAACATTCATAGTTGCTATGCGAAAACCATCTTTTTTTGAGAGACTCACCGGTTCAATTGCGCCTGACGATTACGACGACTTGTTTGAGGGTGGTCGAGAAGATGCACGCCCCACTCCACCAAGTCGCCCTTCAGCACTTGCTGACGACGACCATGACCCACGACAGCAGCAGCCAACACGAAACCTAACTCCGCAGCAACCAGCAGCTAACGAACGTCAGTTGAACCACTGGGAAGAGCCGGAAGAGGAAGTCGAGGAGGGAGAATTATCGGTAGACATCTACCAAACACCTGATGCAATCATTGTAAAAGCACTTGTTGCGGGTGTTAACCCAAACAATATCGACATTTCACTTACTCGCGATATGATTACGATTCGCGGTAATCGCGAAGAGCACAAAGAGGTCACCGAGGAAAACTATTTTTACAAAGAACTCTTCTGGGGCTCATTCACCCGAACCATTCTCCTTCCCGAGGAAGTAGATGTGGACATGGCTGAAGCGACAACCAACCACGGTATTCTTGCAATACGTCTACCGAAGATAAACAAAGGGCGACAAACGAAACTTAAAGTGAAGGCACGTTAACAAAAACCCTCGCACATGTGCGAGGGTTTTTGTTCATTATTTTCTCAAATTACTTCGACAGCTCTTCCCGTTCCTTTTCTATGGCGTCTTGCCACGCGGCCATACTGCCGGTAACAATTGCCTCCTTTTTCATTTTGTAATTCTCATAGAGCTTCTCAACCCATGCCGGATCTTGTGTAAACAGGGTCAACACCGGCTTGAGTGCCGCTTCCTTGGTCTGTGCAAACAATTCAGTGAACTCTCGCTTTTCGTGCACGCTCAAGTCTGAAGATTCGATAATTTTGTGAATCTCTCGAAATGTGTTGTGGTCCATATACCGCTAGTGTTCCACAATGGCTACACATTTGCAATATGAATCTGCGCGTAACGCAAAAACGACCCAAAAGTCGTCTTTTGCGCACCCATATTATTTTGGAGCCGATAGGCTCCCGACATTACTAGTCTACGACCAGCGTCGTAATAGCTCGGAAGGCTTCAGCGAGATCACTCGAGTGTTCCCCGAGAACTTCGTTCTCCATCTCTCGTGCTGCGCTGGTATCTAATGACATATTTCCTTCGAACTTAAAAACTGATGCTAACGTGGATTTCATACGCACTCTACTATGTTGGTAACCAACTAGTTACGTATCACCCTGCCGAGAAGTATATCATGTTGATGCAGTAATATAATCCACAGTGGCTTTTTGTTCGATTAATCGAACAAAAAGCCTTTTCGAAGAATCGAGCCGTTAGTCCACAAATCCTCCTGCGACATCAAATCAAGCCTTGGTGTTTGATATAATAACGCTATGCCGAATGATAGAGATAAGAAGCTCGACGAGGTATATAAAATGACGCGCGATAACAACAAAATGCTGCGTAGTATGAAGCGTGCGGCGTTTTGGGGAACGGTGTTTAAGCTTTTTATATACGCAGTACTGCTGGGTATCCCAGTGTATCTGTATTTTACTATCTTCCAGCCAGTACTCGACAATTTCGTCAATGCCTACTCACAGATGCAGCAGGCGGGAAACCAAATGCAGCAGGCGGGTACTCAATTTCAGGATATCAGTAAGGCAATACCTTTCGAACAATTACAAGCTTTGCTTGAGCGGATTCCTGGTGTAGACTTCTCAGGAACTTCCCAATAAAGGAGTACATATTGCTCGGGTAGCTCAGTTGGTTTAGAGCATTCGCCTGAAGAGCGAAGGGTCGCCGGTTCGAGCCCGGCCCCGAGCACAACGCGTTAAGAAAAACAGTGCCTGCGCACTGTTTTTTAGCTTTGCCTCTGCCAGGAATCGGTCACAGTCGCTAACCATTTTGTTCGCACTACGTGCTCCAAAATGCTAAGCGCTCCGACCCGGACTCGGCGCGACCTAATTTTCAACGACTGAAAGGAGTATGAAAATGGAAGTACTCTTGTGGTGACAAGCACTCGTCGTTCCTCCTCGTCTTGTATACCGCCTCCGTCTTTCAAGTCCCTCAACGCCCAAGTAACGTAAAACACCGAGGTATACCTCGGTGTTAACGTTCCTGTGTGGGCGTTGAGGGACTTGAACCCCCGACCTTCTCGGTGTAAACGAGTTGCTCTACCAACTGAGCTAAACGCCCTCTTGTGTCTCTTTGAATTGTAAGCCCAAACTCTCTACATGAGAGACTTTGGCATTATATAGACCTTCTAGTATATTTCAATGACCTATGGCACACACCGCACCTTCATGTATTGGCATCATTATAGATGGAAATCGACGATGGGCTCGAGAGCAAGGGCTTCCGACTCTGGAGGGCCACAGAAAGGGCCTTCAAAAACTTGTCGAAACAGCGCGTTGGGTGCGCGACGCCGGCGTGTCGCATCTTGCCGTGTACACGTTTTCAACTGAAAACTGGAACCGCGAACCAGCGGAGGTGGCGCATCTAATGGAGCTTATCGAAAAAGCACTCGACACTGCGTTCGAAGAATTGAAAAAAGAGGGAACTCGAATCCATTTCGTGGGAGATCTCTCCCGGCTGAGTTCCAAGACACAAAAAAGAATTGCTAAACTCGAAACCGAAAGCGCGGCGCACGACGCATTTCATCTGTGGGTGTGTCTTTCGTATGGCGGTCGTCTCGAGATAGAAGAAGCAGTTAAACGCCTCGTCGCTTCTGGAGAGGAGGTCACACAAGACTCGTTACGAGCACATATGTGGAGCGCCGGCATGCCTGATCCAGACCTCATTATCCGCACCGGTGGCGACCAACGCCTTTCAAACTTTTTGCTCTGGCAAGCCGCATACACGGAGCTCTTTTTTACACCAACATATTGGCCGGCATTCACAAAAGAGGAGCTACACACTATACTCGAAGCCTACTCACAACGAGAACGACGCTATGGAACATAATCCAACAATACTCTACGAAGACGACGCATTGCTTGTGCTCGATAAACCAGCTGGCTTAACGGTGCATGGTGACGGGCGTACCCAAGAGGAAACGCTTGCGGACTGGCTTCTGGCGCAGTACCCGACACTTGCCAATGTGGGGGAGTCGTGGGTAACGCAGCAAGGGGAGAGTATTTCGCGTCCGGGTATCGTACACCGTCTTGATCGCGATACCAGCGGTGTGATGGTGGTGGCAAAAACGCAAGAGCAGTTTGAGCTCCTCAAAACACAGTTTCAGGAACACACGATTAAAAAAGAGTATCGCGCGTTTGCATACGATAGTTTCAAAGAAACTGAGGGGGAAATAGATAGACCAATTGGGAAAAGCAAAACAGACTTTCGGCGTTGGTCTGCACAGCCAGGAAGTCGTGGTGTACAGCGCGAAGCACACACTGCGTGGGAGGTGCTCAGTACGGTACAGGAGAAAGGAGCCACGTATACGTATCTTAAGCTCACGCCAACCACGGGACGCACACACCAGCTGCGCGTGCATCTAAAGGCAATTCATCACCCAATAGTGTGTGACACATTGTATGCACCAAAACGTCCCTGTGCGCTCGGATTCAATCGACTTGCACTACATGCGCATACACTTACGATAACGACCCAGGCAGGGGAGCAGAAGACGTTTGAGGCGCCGTTGCCTGCCGATTTCCAGAACGCGTTAGGGCGCTAACGTTGCCTGAAGCCTACGGCTGTGGTACAGTTCCGCGCATTATGACGAATAACGTAGTAATCAGTCCGGTGGACATGAAAGAGCGTGCAGATCTTGGCATTAAGGCTGGGGACACTGTTCGTGTATGGTTAAAAATCGAAGAAAAAGGGAAAGTACGTCTTCAGGCATTTGAAGGCTTGGTACTTGCGCGTAAGCACGGTAGCGAAGCCGGCGGTACGTTCACGGTACGCAAAGTTTCAAACGGTGTTGGCGTTGAGAAGATTCTTCCGTTGTATTCTCCAACTATTGATAAGATTGAAATCGTGAAGCGTGCAAAGGTACGTCGAGCAAAACTCTACTTCATTCGCGAGAAGGTAGCGCGTGAACTCAAGCGCATCTTCCGCCGTACTACTCCGGTAAGTTTGGCAACAAAGGGTTCAGCTGAGCTTGAAGCAGAGCGTAAGGCTGCAGAAGAAGAGGAAGCAAAGCGCCAGGAAGAGGAGGCGAAGCGAGCAGCAGAGGAAGAAGCAAAGAAAGCCGCAGAGGCACCAGTAGAAGAGGAGTCATCAGCTCAGAAAACAGAAACGACCGAAGAAGAGGTTGTAGCCGAAGAAGCTCCAGAAGAAGAGAAAAAAGACTAAGTACTCACGATACAAAAAACGAGCGCTGTTGGTGCTCGTTTGTGCTTATTCCATGTTCTATTTTCATGTGGTTTTGTTCGATTAATCGAACATATTTGCTAAAGCCCAGAAAATCTTTAGAATTGACGAAGCTAACACTCAGAAGCGGTTAGTTACATAAGCCCAGGTGATGAAATTGGTAGACATGCACCCTTGAGGGGGGTGTGCCATTATTGGCGTGCTGGTTCAACTCCAGTCCTGGGCACCGAGTGTAAAAAACGAGACGCAAGTCTCGGTTTTTCATACCATCTATGCGTAGTATACTCTTACCACATGGCACTCTACACAGGAAAAGGCGATGGCGGCACGACAAAACTCTTTGATTCAAAGAGTGGCGAACGCGTATCTAAAAGTGCAGCAGTCTTCGAAGCGCTGGGTACACTGGATGAACTCAATACCTTCGTCGGTTGGTGTCGGAGTGCGTGCGTTGTCGACTGGATGGTGGAGCAACAACCAATCAGTGCGGTGCTGTTTGAAGTACAACAACACCTGTTTACAATCCAAGCAGAGTTGGCTGGCGCAAAGAAGCATATTCCTGCAAAAAATGTAAAAGAACTTGAAGCGCGTATTGCGTATATAGAGATGCAGCTTCCTGAGATAACGACCTTTTTCGTACCGGGAGGAAGCGAGTTATCGTCGCGGCTTGATGTTACACGTGCAGTTTCTCGTCGTGCAGAGCGTCGACTTGTTGCCGTTACCGAAGACGGTCGGAAGCTATCGGAGTTCACACTTGCGTATGCAAACCGGCTTTCATCACTACTCTACGCACTGGTGCGGTTCGTCAATCATAAAACAGGCACGACTGACACACCGCCGGAGTACGTGTAGGAGGTGGCATACACTCGCTAAAAGGCATAAAATTTGATATACATACGCAGTCATTCGTGACATATGGCGGACGTAGCTCAGTTGGTAGAGCCCTGGTTTGTGGTACCAGTTGTCGTGGGTTCGAGCCCCATCGTTCGCCCTAGGGAATGCAGACCTCAGCACGATAGTGTTGAGGTTTTTGCATGTTTTTCCCACAGTGCACGGTTACGGGGTGTTTCAGCGTGCTACACTTTAGGTACATTATTAATTTTGTGTAATTTAGCACTATGGAAATTTCATTACTACTCGCTCAGGTGATGGGGCTCTACCTCCTTCTCGAAGGTATTGTGATACTTGCGCGACAGAAGTTTGTGGTGAACATTGTGAACGACTTGAGTAACAACAAGGCGCTCATGTTCGTCACTGGCGCGATGGTTTTCATCCTTGGTTTGTTGGTTGTACTCAACCACAACGTATGGGAGGCATCATGGCAGGTTATCCCGACTCTCATCGGTTGGGGAATGATCATAAAGGGTATTACTATCTTCTTTATACCAAACATCGTATTGAGCTTGGCAAAGAAGTTCGCAAAGAACCGTAACCTCGCAGTGTTCGCTGGGGTTATTGCCATCGCATTTGGTGCGTACCTCGTGTACGTTGGCTTCGGACTCGGCGCGTAACACTACTTCTTGAACAGAAAAAACCACCAAATTGGGCCCAATTTGGTGGTTTTTTCATAACGGCGGGATAGCAGAGCGTACTTGACTCATGTGGAAATGAGCGTATGATACTGCAGTAACCGCCCCGCAAGGGCGTTTTATTTTAGAATACTATTTTTTTATGGCGCGATTCATTCAATATCTTAAGGATACCCGAGGCGAGCTCAAGCATGTCTCATGGCCAACACAAAAGCAGACAACCATTTTCACTATATTGGTGATAGTGCTTTCGCTCATCGTTGCACTCTATCTCGGTGTGTTGGACTACATCCTTACCGGAGTACTTAATCGTGTTATCTAACAACGCTCATGGCTAAACAACAAGGAACACAGGAACGTCGGTGGTACGTTATCCATACCTATTCAGGGTACGAAGAAGCAGTAGCACGTAACTTGCGACAGCGTATTGCATCCATGGGCATGCAAGACCAGATTTTTGAAGTAACGGTACCCACCGAGAAGAAGATTAAAGTAAAGGCAGGGAAGCGTGTTGAGGAAAAAGAGAAGATTTACCCTGGGTACGTACTCGTGAACATGATAGTAACGGATGAATCGTGGTACGTGGTACGAAACACACCACGCGTTACCGGATTCGTTGGGTCAGGCACACAGCCGGTGCCACTCGAAGAAGCAGAAGTGGAGACACTCTTTAAGCGTATGCAGTCTGATACTGCAAAGCACAAGATTGAGCTCAACATCGATGACGCCGTCATTATTGCCGACGGGCCGTTCAAAGACCTGGAAGGAAAAGTTGGTGAAGTCGACGAGGAGCGCGGCAAGGTTAAGGTCATGGTGCCAATGTTTGGTCGTGAGACACCGGTAGAGCTCGACTTCTTGCAAGTGCGTCGCATTTAATTTAATGCGCCTAGAAAATAGCATGATTCAATTTTGGAACATAACACGACTCAAAGAGCGTATTCGTGCATGTGAGATTACTGAGCGAGAAACCTTCGGATACCTGCTGGTATGGCTTGTTATTTTTCCCGTACTCGGTGCATTTGGTACGCCTGACACAACAAGTCCTACTATCTGGGTGTGGACCACTGTATACTGGGTTATTTTCGGAATAGGATTGTATTTCGCGTATCGTGAAAACGGGGGAGCGAACGGGAAAGACTTCACAACGAAATTCTTAAGTATCGGATTTGTTGAGGCCATTCGCTTTTTACCACTTACACTACTTGGGCTCGTGCTTACCCTTGCACTAAATTTCATGTTTTATCCAGGAATTATGAGTGGAGCGACTGCATACACAATAACGCCGTTTGAGATACTGATTATGGGTGCAGTTAGCGTCGCCTACATATGGCGAGTTATCGTACACGTCGGTGATGTGAAATAGGTGGACAAATGCTAATTTTTAAGTAACATACTCGCAACATGGCAAAAAAGATTGAAAAACAAATAAAGCTTCAGGTACCTGCAGGGAAGGCAACGCCAGCACCACCACTTGGACCAGCGCTCGGACAAGCCGGAATCAATATTGGTGACTTCGTAAACAAGTTCAACGAAGCAACGCGCGAAATGATGGGAGACATTATCCCGGTTGTCATCAGCGTGTACGATGACCGCAGTTTCGATTTCGCACTGAAAACTCCACCGGCATCAAGTTTATTGCTCAAGGCAATCGGGCAGGAAAAGGGTTCAGGGAAGAATGCAACCAAGAAAGTTGGTAAGATAACTCAGAAGCAGCTTGAAGACATTGCACAGCAGAAGATGGCAGACTTAAGTGCAAACGACGTCAAGGCAGGTGCAAAGATTATCGCCGGCACCGCTCGCTCAATGGGTATCGACGTTGCCGAATAAAGAGAATCACGGAGTACAAAAACGCCTCCCCTAGGGGAGGCGTTTTCTCGTTGTTGCTATTCGTTGTTTTTCGCTCGTTCGCGTGCCGCTTTGTACGCAGCTTCATCGCCATACGGTAGGAAATTTGCATGATGTTCCGGCACCTTGAATGAGTCACCGGGAGTCGTTTTGTGCATGATGGCACACCAATACGTTTCGCTTTCAGCGGCGATACGTGCCGCATATCTGAGCAAGCCATTTGCATACCCGCAATACGCACAGAAGAATCGCTGCGATGGGGTGAGGTAACTGAGCTTGTGCCTATCAACTCGAATGTAGTCCCATCGAGGTACTCGAGGAATGTCGAGCAGGCGAAATGTCACCTGGTGGTATAGTTCGAGACATGCATCGAGCACCACCAATGGCACAATCATGGCAAATATAAAAGGCGCCGAAGTCATTTTTCGTATACGTGCTGTGGTAGAGCGTTCAGAATGGTATTGCATGCAGCCTAGAGTAGCACAGGAGGGCGCTTTGTGAACATTTGTTTGCTCAGCTGAGAGCGGGTATACTCATCGTATAATTCTCTTGTATGGTGTAGGTACGACCACATAGCGTTATTCACTAGCATTGTTCACTATGTCTACACCACAACCACTACCATTCCTTGAAGCACATGACGAAGAGGTCGCTGCCATTATCCGCGGTGAAGAGCATCGACAAGAAGAAGGACTTGAACTCATTCCGTCAGAAAACTACGTCTCGCAGGCAGTACGCGAAGCAAGCGGCTCGATATTCACGAATAAATACTCTGAAGGGTATCCCGGAAAGCGCTACTACGGCGGACAGGAGTTTACCGATGCAGTTGAAGACATCGCGCGCGAACGTGCAAAGAAACTCTTTAACTGTGCGTATGCGAACGTGCAGCCGCACGCGGGGGCGCCGGCAAACATCGCGGTGTACTTTGCACTACTACAACCAGGCGACACTGTGCTCGGTATGGACCTCTCACACGGCGGACACCTTACACACGGACACCCGGTTACGTATGTCACCAATATCTTTAACTTCGTCCGATATAAAATGAAAGATGTTGAAACGGGCGAGATAGACTATGACGAAATGCGCGAAACAGCACTACGCGAGAAGCCAAAAATACTCCTTGCAGGGTACTCTGCATATTCACGCGAACTCGACTATCAACGCATAGCCGACATCGCCCACGAAGTTGGTGCCATCGCGATGATGGACGCGGCACACATTGCCGGACTCATTGCCGGTGGCGTACACAAGAATCCGTTTGAATACGGCTTTGATATTGTTACCACAACGACACACAAGACCCTCCGTGGCCCACGCGGCGGACTCATTCTCGTACGCGATGATGAGGAGATAGCGAAGAAAATAGACAAAAGTGTGTTTCCCGGTTTGCAGGGAGGACCACTCATGCACCAGATAGCTGCAAAGGCGGTTGCATTTGGCGAGGCACTACATCCGAGCTTTAAAGCGTATGCTGCGCAGGTGGTGAAGAATGCAGCTGCGATGGCAACGGTATTTGAGCGCGAAGGCGTACGTATGCTTGGTGGCGGTACAAGTAATCACCTTATTTTGGCTGACGTAACGAACTTTGGCATTAACGGCGCGATTGCTGAGGCGGCACTCGATGAAGTTGGTATTACCCTAAACAAAAACGTGATTGCGGACGATCCGAATCCACCAATGCGTCCGTCGGGTATTCGGTTTGGTACGCCTGCAATCACCACGCGTGGCTTTACGGAGAAAGAGTGTATGCGTGTTGCAGAATTGATGATTGAAGTATTGAAACATCACGACGACATAAACGTAAAGGAGCGGATACACGAAGAAATCAAAGCACTTGCCACGAAGTTCCCGATACCTGACGCACCATTCTAGCGTATGCGTAAAGGCGAAGATTTCACTGGGGTTACCATTGTCTACTTTTGTCACGATGGGAACGGAAAGCTCTTATTGAGCAAACGAAGCACTAATTGCCGCGATGAACACGGCTGTTGGGAACCTGGCGGTGGCGCATTGGAGTTTGGTGAGGCGGTCACTGATACGCTTCGTCGAGAGATTCGTGAGGAGTACTGTACTGATGTACTTGAATATGAATTTTTAGGTTATCGTGACGCACATCGAACGCACAATGGTAAACCAACACATTGGATAGCACTTGATTTTAAAGTGCTCGTGGATGCATCAAAAGTGCAGAATGGAGAACCACACAAGTTCGACGCAATTGAGTGGTTTGATACGAAACAACTGCCCGAACCACTCCATTCCCAGTTTGGTATTTGTTGGGAGCGATATAAAGACCGTTTCTAATTCGAGCGACGTAATAGCACGCGGGTGAACGAAAGTTCACCTTCAGTATGTGCCTCGCTCGACACTATTTCTGAAAACTCAGAGTAGTCGGGGAAAAATACATCAGCTTCAGGTTCGTCATCAACAATGGTGAGGTCGAGCTCGTCGGTGTAGGGGAGCATCGCGGCATATACCATGCCGCCGCCGATTATGAAAATCTCTTCGCCACCGGGCGCGCTGCGCGCTGCTTCAAGCGCTTCTTCGGGGGAGTGTACAACCAGTATTGTTCCTTCTCCGTCAGTCGGCGGCTGTATGTCCGTATCAGACATCACGATATTTGTACGATTTGGCAAGGCATTCGGCAGCGAGCGGAACGTATTGAGCCCCATGATAATGGGGTGACCGGTGGTGAGTGCCTTAAATCGGGGCAAATCACCAGGAATCTTCCAGAGTAGTTGATTTTGATAGCCGAGCGCCCGTCTTTCTTTAGAAATGGCGGCAATTGCGGTCACGGTGTGTTGCATATGACAACACTATAGCATGGAGGGCAACGGTAGGCGGCGGGAACGAGAATGGTATACTGAACCGGTATGAAGCAGTATCTTGACGCTCTTGATGTAATTATGAAGGAGGGTGTCGACCGCCAGGGTCGTAATGGATGGACGCGTTCGCTGTTTGCTATTCAGATGCGTTTCGATCTCTCACAAGGCTTTCCGGCGGTAACGACAAAAAAGCTCGCCTTTAAATCAGTACTATCAGAGCTCATTTGGTTTATCGAGGGTTCGCGCGATGAACGTCGGCTTGCTGAGATTCTCTATGGTACGCGAGACTCGGAAAAGAAGACCATTTGGACAGCAAACGCTGAGGCAGACTACTGGAAAGATAAAGCAGAGTTCGAAGGCGACTTGGGACGTGTCTATGGTGTGCAGTGGCGAGACTGGACGAATGCAAAAGGCGAGAAGTTTGACCAGCTCAAAGATGTCATCGAGCGCATCAAGCGTGATCCATATGACCGTCGTCTCATTGTCTCTGCATGGAACCCTGGGGAGCTAAACGAAATGGCGCTACCGCCATGTCATCGAGATTTTCAGTTTTATGTTGCTGATGGGAAACTCTCTCTCCATATGAATCAGCGCAGCTGCGATATGTTCTTAGGAGTACCCTTTAACATTGCGAGTTACTCAATATTGCTCGCGATGGTTGCGCAAGTTACCGACCTTACACCACACGAGTCGGTATTCACGTTTAACGACGCACACATTTACCACGACCATTTTGATGCAGTTAAGGAGCAATTAACGCGCACACCGGGAGCATTGCCAACACTCTGGCTTAACCCTGAAGTACGCAGCATTGATGACTTCACGATGGATGATGTGAAGTTGGAAGATTATAAACACCAAGAAACGATTAAAGCCCCGATGGCCGTATAACACCATGATTCTCGCTGATTCACAGATTTTGAAAGGGATAGAACAGAGCGATATCGTTATCGAACCGTTTGATGCAAATAACTTAGGCAGTAACTCGTACGATGTACATTTAAGCAAACATCTCGCACAGTACGATGACGAGGTGCTTGATGCAAAGAAGCACAACACTATTTCTCACTTCGATATTCCTGAAGAGGGTTTTGTGTTGCAGCCGGGCCAGCTATACCTCGGAAGCACATTGGAGTACACAGAAACTCATAAGCATGTACCGTTTTTAGAGGGAAAATCTAGTACGGGGCGTTTGGGTATTGATATTCATGCTACGGCAGGAAAGGGAGACGTTGGATTTTGCGGATATTGGACGCTTGAAATCTCGGCGAGCAAGCCGGTGCGCGTGTATGCAGGCATGCCTATCGGGCAGCTCATTTATTATCTTGTAGAGGGAGAAACAATAAACCCCTACAACAAAAAAGCTTCCGCAAAATATTCGCATCAAGAAGCACGACCAAAGGAATCAATGATGTGGAAAAATTCTTTCTAATGCTATGAAAAAAACAGGCACATTTATCGTTATTGATGGAGGAGAAGGTTCCGGAACGACAACCGTTTCAAAGGCTGTTGTTGAGAAGTTCGGATGGGGAGCAGTGTACACACGCGAACCGGGAGGCTCACCGTACGCTGAAAAAATTCGCGAACTGGTACTCTCAGATGCGGCAAAAACATCGGATGCAGAAACACAGTTTGCACTCTTTTGGGCCGCACGCCGCGATCACATAAAGCACACCATCATGCCGGCCTTACGAGAGGGTAAGGTGGTGATTAGCGATCGTTTCGACTCATCAACCTATGCATACCAGCTTATCGCACAAGAGAACATCCAGCTTCTCGATTTGTTTTGGAAAATGCGCGAACATTTCTTGGGGGATGCTGTTCCCGATGCGTACATACTGTTGGATGTGAGTCCTGAGGTAGGTATTGCACGGGCGAAGGGTCGCAACGAAGCGCTGAATCATTTCGACAAGCGAAAAATCGATTTTCATCAGAAAGTTAACAAAGGGCTCAAAGAATTCATTATGACGAAAGTCGAAGGTGGTGTGGTAATCAATGGAGAACAACCTCTCGAACAAGTGATTCAAGAAACCGTTGCGGTCGTAAACGAAAAAGTGAAGTAGATATGCGGATTGCGGTTACAAAGCTTACGCCGGAGGCAAAATTGCCAACATACGCACATGCAACTGACGCAGGCATGGATGTGTATGCCGCAACTGACGTTATCGTACCGGCACATGAGCGAACACTTGTACCTACGGGTGTCGCCATGGCTATTCCGGAAGGATACGTTGGTCTCATTTGGGATAAAAGCGGTATCGCTACAAAACGAGGACTCACGACACTTGCAGGCGTGATTGATGCCGGCTATCGTGGAGAACTACAAGTAGCGATATACAACACTACAGCAGAAGATGTGTCATTTGCTGCAGGTGAAAAAGTTGCACAGATGCTTGTACAGCCTGTTGTGCAGCCGGAGCTGCAGGAAGTCGAAGCGTTAGAAGAAAGTGAACGAGGTGCTAACGGATTTGGAAGCACCGGAGTGATATGACAATACACGATACGATTACACAACTCATAACACAGGCACTGCAACAACTGCAGCTATCTGGTGAAATTGTGCTTGAGCATCCGGCGGATACGACGCATGGGGATTTTTCATGCAACATTGCGATGATGCTCGCAAAAAGTACTGGGCGCAGTCCTCGTGAGCTTGCCGAAGCAATCGTGGCGCAACTACCTGTACACGAAGATATCACTGCGGTGAATGTTGCCGGTCCTGGTTTCATTAACTTTCAACTGTCGCCGGCATTTTTTGAAAAACAAACAGCACATATTAGCGAGCATGCTACTACCTGGGGCACACACACCGAGCTCCCAGACACCACGATACTGCTTGAGCACAGCTCGCCGAACTTGTTCAAACCATTTCACATTGGGCACTTAGTAAACAACACACTGGGTGAGTCATTGGTGCGCATATTGCGTGCAACAGGGGCAACAGTCATGCCACTGTCGTATCCATCAGATGTTTCTCCCGGCATTGCTAAAGCAGTATGGGGCGTGATAGACAAGCGATGGGAGAGTGATCTCACCATTGCACGCATCGGTGAAGCCTACGCACATGGCGTGGCGCAATACGACGCTGACGAAGCGGTTAAAAAACGCATTGATGCGATTAATACATCGCTATACAACGAAGAAGCCGGGACACCAGAATGGGAGGTATACCAGACAGGACGCAAGCTCTCACTTGCGTACTTTACTGCCATTACGAGTATGCTTGGTTCGTCATTTGATGCACTGATATTTGAGTCTGAGGCAGAAAAGGAAGGAAAGAAAATCGTTGCAGAGCACACGCCGGGCGTCTTTGAAATGTCTGATGGCGCAATAATCTTCAGAGGCTCAGAACATGGACTTTTTGATAACGTATTCATCAATTCGGCCGGTTTCGGTACGTATCTCGCAAAAGATATTGGCTTGCTTGATATAAAGTTTTCTCGATATACCTTTGACCGTTCCATCACTATCACCGACATTGAACAGAAACAGCACTTTCAGCTCGTAAAGAAAGCCGCGGAATGTATTACACCAGAGTGGTCAGAAAAGTCGTCATTCATACAACATGGTCGCTTACAGCTCACGAGTGGGAAGATTTCATCACGTGCCGGAAACGTGCCGCTTGCGGAAGACATCATTAAATCAGTACAAGATCGAGCGCTTCAGCGCATGCAGGAAAACGAGCGAGCAGCTGACGAAACCATTGCACAGCAAATTGCCATTGCTGCCATTAAATACGCAATCGCGCGTGTGGGTATGGGCAAGAATATTGTGTTCGACATGGAGCAGGCGCTCTCTCTTGAGGGGGACACCGGTCCGTACGTTCAGTATGCATATGCGCGTTGTCGCTCAGTGCTTCGCACTGCAGCCGAGCGGGGAGTAGCTACTGTACAAAATGCGGTACGCGAAGGACTTGCCGTTTCGGACGTTGAGCGGCTGTTGTATCGATATCCAGAAGTGGTTGCGCGAGCCGCGAACGAGTACGAGCCACACTACATTGCCAACTATCTTTCAACACTCGCGAGTGCGTTTAACAGTTGGTATGCGCATGAGCAGATTCTTGATGACAGTGCCGCGCAGGCATACAAGCTGGCAGTCACTCATGCAACAGCGACAACCCTCTCAAACGGATTGAACTTGCTTGGTATCGAAGCGCCGGAATACATGTAATGAAAAGAATATGATTGAAACACCGCGGAAAAATGAAGATACACAAAGCGAAGCGCTAAACGTGCTCGTGCACAGTGCAGAGGAGGCACTCGCGGCACTTGATGCAGCACAAAACACACAAGAACAGCTTACGTACCCAATACGTGTTGTTGGTTATGTGGAAGGAATAGGGTCAACATCGGTAGTCTACATCGTAAACACGCGCGCCGAATTGACTGCTGCAGTAGCAAAACTTAAAGCACATACCGAAGATGTTGCTATTCGGTTGCGAGAGATGGTTGTCGACAAGCTCAGTGCAGTAGACACAACCTCACGCACTATCGAAACAGAAGCGGCACAGCCATTAAAGACAGTCGCACATACCCTCGAAGAAGCCTTAGAGAAGGTACATACTGACAGCGCTCTTGCGTATCCACTACTCGTGATTCCGTGGGGAGAAAATTCCGGTGGGCTACAGTACGTCGTGCATAGCGATGAGGGACTCACGAGCGCACTTGAAGAAATATACGAGACATCAGGTGAGGAGCGGCGCGTACACCTCATTACTAAGGCTGGAAGTGTAGGAGACCTCTGGAAAGAAGAGCGGGTATTAGACCCCGTTGATGGCATTATTGAAGAGTTCGAAGAGTTCAAAAAAGACGTAAACTAATGCGGCGATGTTAATAACCTGTGTATAGATTCAGGTTTTCTGGGGACAACCCTGTTGGTAAGTATGCATGGCAGGGAATATTCTTAGGAAGTAAGTGATGGATTGAGGGGAGAGAGCAATGCACCCAAAGCCAATAGCTTGCACAAAGAAAGCAGTGGGGAGCTGTGTGCGCGCACATGGGTTGCCGGTTACGGTCGAAGCAGCAGGATCAGGTAAATCAGTGGAGATCACCCAAGTAAAAGGGATGGCACGACTACTGAGACCAATTCTTGTTATTGCTTCGGCATTCGGCAATGGATGCGTTATAAAATGATTCCTCACGCACGTCTTGAAGTCACTTGTCACGCAAGTGACTTCCTTTTTTATTGCCTTTTACCTATACTGAAAATCGTAGCGTTCTTTAGGGGTTCCTTTTACTATTGGGGATAGATGCGTGATTGCCTTGGATAGAATTGAGCCAATCGTGACAACAGCAACCGAAGAGAGGAAGGATCAAACTCCAGAGTGGCTTGCCGAACAGTTGGCAAAGGAAACCGACGGTGGAAACACCGCTCGTCTGCGTGACCTTCAATATCCAAAGCAGTGGGTATTGGTGGTTACTGAATCGGATGATCTGCTTGCAAAAGCGCAAGAAGCGCTCGGGAAAGCAGGGAAGTTCGGTGTCATGTTTGCCAACTGGTAACGAGCCATCTTCTTTGAGCCGCCTACGCCTTGTGCGTAGGCGGCTCTTTCTTTTACTGATTATCCAACGTATGCCAGAGGACACAGGCGGCGTAGGTGCGGTACGGTGTCCATGGAGCTGAGATGCGCTCTATAACATCGAGCTCTGGAAGGGTGTCGAGTTGATACAGTCGTTTCATACCCTTGCGTAAACCAAGATCTCCCGGAGAGAAGATGTCTTCGTGTCCAAGTGCAAACATCAAAAACATCTCACTACTCCACGGGCCGATGCCTTTAACTTCCTGTAGTTGCACGCGCACCCAGTCCTCTGGTGCGGTGCGTAGTTTTGTCAGTTGTAGTGACTTTGTTGCTACACGTTCGCTCAAATCACGAAGTGAGCGTATTTTTGCATACGACAGACCGGCAGTACGCAGCTGCTCGTCGGTGAATGAGAGAATACCTGCCGCAGTTGGGCGCTTGCTCGGAAAGAGTGCTTTGAATTTCTCCCAGATAGCACGCGCTGCTTTGCCGGAGAGTTGTTGGCCGACAATGGTGCGGCACAGACTCGCAAATAAGTCTCGTTCGGTGTACGGGCCACGAACGTCGTTCTTGCACGTAAGTACTGCCTTATAGAGTATGGGGTCGTGTTTTTTGAAGTGGGTGAGTACCGGTTTTGGCATAGTGAATACTCTATCACGTTGTGCGGTTGTGCTGTATTCTGCTACGATACGCACTATGTCTGTTAATAGCGATACACAAAAGAGCGATACTGCCCGCAGAGAGGAAGAAATTCTCGCATTCTGGAACGAACAGCAGATTTTTGAAAAAACACTCAGTAAGGAGGCTCCTGAGGGGGAGTACACCTTTTACGATGGTCCGCCATTTGCCACGGGAACGCCGCATTATGGACACCTCGTAGCCAGTGCTATTAAGGATGCAGTACCGCGATACAAAACCATGCGTGGATATCACGTTGCACGACAGTGGGGGTGGGATTGTCATGGGTTGCCGATTGAGAACATCGTGGAGAAAGAGCTCGGCACCAAGAGCAAGCGAGATATTCTTGAAATTGGGGTAAAGAAATTCAACGAACTCTGTCGCGAGAAAATTTTTACGTACGTTGATGTCTGGAATACATTCATTCCACGCTTTGGGCGATGGGCAGATATGGAAAAGCCGTATCGCACGATGGACAAAGACTATATGGAGAGCGAGTGGTGGGCATTTAAAACACTCTATGAAAAAGAGTTGGTGTACGAAGACTATCGCTCAATGCATGTATGCCCGCGATGTGAGACCACACTGGCACAAAGTGAAGTTGCCGAAGGATATAAAGACGTTAAGGATTTGACGGTTACCGCTAAGTTTAAAGTAAAGAATCCTGAAAAACTTGGATTGTCAGGTGACGTATATTTCCTCGCATGGACGACGACGCCGTGGACATTACCAGGTAACGTCGCGCTGGCTGTTGGAAGTGGCATCACGTACGTGCACGCACATGCAGAAGGGCAAGAAGGGGAATATATAATGGCGAAAAAGATTGTCGGAGAAGAGTCTGCAGAAACAGCACACAAGGAATGGAAAGGGAGTGAGCTTGTTGGGCTCGAATACGAGCCGCCATTTGATGCGTACACAAAAGACGAGAAGCTCAAGAACAAAGAAAACGCGTGGAAGGTATATGCGGCGGACTTTGTCACCACTGACGAAGGCACCGGCATAGTGCACATCGCACCGGCGTTTGGACAAGATGACCTCACGCTCGCACAAAACCATGCATTACCGATGGTACAGCACGTGGGCATGGACGGCATCATCAAGCCGGAAGTCACTGAACTTGCCGGACGCAGTGTAAAGCCGATTGATGATCATCAGGCAACCGACGTAGAGGTAGTAAAGTACCTTGCGGGGAAGGGGTTGCTCTTCGCGAAAGAGAAGTATGAGCACTCGTATCCGCACTGTTGGCGATGTGACACGCCACTCATTAACTACGCAACGAGCTCATGGTTTGTAGCGGTTGAAGATATAAAACAGGAACTTCTACAGAAAGCAGAAGCAATTAATTGGTCGCCAGCACACATCAAGCAGGGGCGTTGGGGGCAGTGGTTGCAGGGTGCGCGTGACTGGTCAATCTCACGTCAGCGCTTTTGGGCAAACACGATACCGGTATGGCGCTGCCAAGAATGTGCACAAGACACGGTGTTTGGCTCCGCTGCTGAACTCGAAGAGGCGAGTGGGACGACAGTCACTGACTTACACAAAGACGTAGTAGACGATATCACGGTGTCATGTGCGTGTGGCGGCACAATGCGTCGCGTACCGGACGTACTTGATACCTGGTTTGACTCGGGTTCGGTCGCGTTTGCCTCATGTCACTATCCATTTGAAAACGATGCGCTCGTACAAAAACGCATCCCAGCTGACTTCATTGCAGAAGGACAAGATCAGGTTTCCAAATGGTTCTACTATCAGCATGTACTCGGCACTGCGCTGTTTGATAGCAACATGTTTAGCAATGTTGTCACCAACGGCATCGTCCTTGCCGAAGATGGCAAAAAGATGAGTAAGCGGTTACAGAATTATCCGGACCCACAAAAAGTAATTGATGCATACGGCGCTGATGCTATTCGTTTGTATTTGCTCACGAGTCCAGTGGTGCGAGCAGAGAATTTGAATTTCTCGGAGCAGAGCGTTGCACAGATGAGTTCAAAAGTTATCGGACGACTCACCAACGTGTACTCGTTTTATGAATTGTATAAGGCTGACGTAGCACATGAACCAAAGAGCGACAGCACCAACGTACTTGACCGTTGGATTATTGCACGCATGCAGGAGTTGCATAAAGAGGTAACAAAAGCGATGGATGCCTATGAGCTTGATCGTGCAACACGTCCACTCGGAGACTTTATCGACGACTTATCTACATGGTACCTGCGACGTTCACGAGAGCGGCTCAAGAGTGATAACCAAGAAGACAAGCAAGCAGCACTTGCAACCCTGCAGTGGGTACTTCGCAAGTATGCAAAAGTATCCGCGCCGTTTGCACCATTTAGTGCTGAGTGGTTGTGGCAGCGCGTACGTCGCGATGACGATGCAAAAAGTGTGCACTTGGCGAACTGGTGTACGGTGCGCGAGCCGGACATGCAGGTATTGGAGGCTATGGCGCTCACGCGCACTATCGTGTCTGACGCGCTTGAAGCGCGAGCACAAGCGGGGATAAAAATTCGGCAGCCGCTACAGACTCTGCGCATTAGTCACGAGTTGCCGACGGAGTACCACGCGCTCATTGCTGATGAGGTAAACGTAAAAGAGTTGCATGTTGATATGCAGATGGAAGAAACAGTGCAGCTTGATACAACTATCACTGATGAACTTCATATAGAGGGAATCGTACGCGACATCGTACGCGACATTCAAGGTGCTCGTAAAGAGGCAGCGTTTCTGTTGTCGGAACAGGGAACCATTACCATTAGTGGTCCTGCCGAGTTGCTCGCGGTCGCTGCAACCCACAAAGCAGAAATCGAAGCACAGACGAACACCATACTTGCTATGGGCACGACACAAGACACTCTGCAGGTCGCGATAGCGCGACACTAGCGCTATGGCACACGCAGTACACACAACGAATGCGGTTGTGCTTGGCAGCGCGGATGTGCAAGATGCAGATAAACTACTTTGGTTGCTCACGAAAGATTTCGGGCTACTCTTTGCAAGCGCAAAGAGTGTGCGTCGTGAAGTGTCGAAGTTGCGCTATGCACTACAAGACTTGGCACACAGTGATGTTTCGCTTGTGCGCGGGAAGGGGATATGGCGTGTTACCGGCGCACAGCACGCAGGAGCGCCAACACTCAACACAGCACAGGCAGCAGTGTTTGGACGTATTGCAACATTGGTGCGCCGTGTGATGCCGACAGATGATGAAAACGAAGCATTGTTTACTATTATTACGACTACTCGTACTGCGCTTGCGAGTGAGCAGGCAGACACGGACGTCATTGAGCATCTTACGGTTGCGCGGATACTCTACCAGCTCGGGTACCTTTCGTGTACTTCAGTGTATACGGGACTCATCGACACGCTGACGCTCACTGAAAAGGACTTCACACGAACTGCTACTTTGAAAGATGCATTATTGGCGGATATAAACGCCGGACTCAACGAAAGTCAGTTGTAGTGTTTCCACCAACTATCAACTACGAACTCATCTCGCTCGTCATCTCGTCTGCTATACTTCGGGAATGGATGGACATGAACCTCGCAAAAAAGAGGGTGCATTTTGTGTTCTGCGCTTT
>OBIY01000122.1_pt1 | contig 32556 bp, 31 predicted proteins | sample 1519841 | NCBI WGS metagenome assembly OBIY01 (sample SAMN03019774, study PRJEB22545) | beach sand metagenome | biome: beach; feature: sea beach; material: beach sand | place: USA: Municipal Pensacola Beach, FL | collected 2010-07-30 | depth 30-40 cm m
TGAAGCTGCAGAGCAGAGTGTTACCGGCTCGCGAAGTCTCACTAGGTTCTTCAAGCACACGGTCTTGAAGTGAATCCTTACCACCAAACAAGTTTTTGAGTGTTTCAAAAGCCATATACTACGCACCAATTATAATTCGAGTAATGTGTGCGATGAATAGTGCAAACCACGAACCGAACAACAACACAAAGATAATGACTGCACCGAAAGAGAGAAAGAGGTTACGTTCGAATATCTCTCGGAAACGTTCATATCCAACCGCAAGTGGTTGTGGTAACAATTGTGAAAATACCTTTGAACCATCCAGTGGCGGAATCGGAATCAAGTTAAAAACAGCGAGCAGCACATTGAGAAAGATGATTGAAACCGCAAGATTGGTTGCCTCAAGCGGAATTACACCAACGCGCACCAAGAGACCCACGGCAAGAGCAACGGCGATGTTCGCCGCAGGGCCAGCTGCTGCAACAAGCGCTTCCGCCCATCGTCCACCTCGTTGAAAATTATACGGATTGTATGGTACCGGTTTTGCCCACCCGAAGAGAAATGGTGAGCTGGAAAGCGCCAGAATCGCCGGCAAAATGACCGATCCCATCGGGTCAATGTGTGGCACCGGGTTAAGGGTAAGTCGTCCTTCAAGTCGAGCGGTCGGGTCGCCGAGCCAATTTGCAGCAAATCCGTGTGACACCTCGTGAATAACGACGGACATGATTAAAATAGCGATAAGAAAAAGTATCTCGACACCCATGATACCTACTATAGTAACACGCTGTGCGTTCCGCATAATGAGATTCCCACAGGGGTCAGTTGTGTTCTGCGCGTCGATATTGTTTTTTTCAGAGCAAAATGCTAGGATTCGCGACATTATGGCAAAAGAATGTGCAGTAACAGGAAAGAGGTCACGGGTCGGCGGTCGCTACAGCAACCGTACGCGTGCAACGCAGTTCAACCCAGGTGGTAAAAAGCGCCGCCAGGTAAATCTACAAAAGAAAACCATGTTCATCCCTGAACTTGGTAAGTCTGTCACAGCAATGCTTTCAACAAAGGCAATCAAGACCATCAACAAAAATGGTGCGTACACTACGCTCAAGAAAGCTGGGCTGTTGTAATAGATAGAATCCACTCCCCGACAAAGCCCCGCATGTGTCATGGACACATGCGGGGCTTTGTCATAGCACATCTACCGTAACGGTAAGTATGGCGCCATCGCTCTTGAACTGAATTGCTCCATCTGTACATGTGTCGAACATTGAAATACCGAAGCGCTCGAAACGTTCTTGCACCTCTTCATGTGGATGTCCATACCTATTGTCACAGCCGCGTGAGAAGACGACGTACTCTGGTGCGACAGTACCCACAAAAGTAATGTCGCTTGAGGTGTTTGAGCCGTGGTGCCCCGCTTTCAGTACCGTGCTGTGTAACTGCATACCATCGAGTGACACCAAGTATCTTTCTATTGTGTTAGGAGAGTCTCCAGTGAGCATAACTGTATGTTCACCGAACGTGAGTCTCAGCACGACAGAAGCGTCATTAGGTTCAAGTCCTGACACATCTCTGTCCGGAAACAGTATCGTTACAAATACACCGTCACCCAAATCCAAAACGTCGCCGCGACGAGCCGTGTGTATCGGCGTTTGTGTGGTAGTAAGTGTGTTCGTAAGTGCCTCAGCAAGCTCTGTGTCCGTAGACACGCCAGAGTCAATAAATTGTGTCACGTCGTATCTTTCAACGACGGGTATTAAGCCTGCGATATGGTCAGCATCAGGATGTGTAGCAAGCACGACATCAATGCTACGGTCCCAAAACGGCATGACGCTCGCCAGCTCCGTTAAAATTGTCGCATCACGCCCACCATCAATAAGCATTTGAGTACCTGAAGGTGCTTCAATGAAAACGGCATCGCCCTGTCCAACGTCGAAAAATGTAACCGTTAGAAATCTCGACGTTTCATGCGCAAGTACAACGTACCAAATGCTTAGTGTGGTACATACAAATACTGCGCATACTCCAAGCGTGTAAATTCTTCGGTACTTCATCTTGCTTCACTATACTGTGCCTGTGCTACAATGCACACACGTTACTGAAATAACCACATTAGTATATGCATACCTACTCACCACAGACTTTTACATTTCCTGAACTTGAAGGAATATCAACGAAGCAGCTTGAAGTTCACATTGGGCTCTACAATGGCTACGTGAAGCACGTGAATACACTTCGCGAACAGATTGCCGATTTGACCGCACACGACGCAGAAAAATTTGCCTTCGCAATTGAATCGGCACGCCGCCGACTTGGTTTTGAATTCAACGGCATGCGTATGCACGAACTCTACTTTGCACAGTGGGAAACAGGTGCAACTGAAGCGCCTGTTGACTCAGAGCTGGGCAAAGCGGTTATTGAAAAATATGGTAGCTGGGAGCAGTTCATCGCGCACTTCAAGAGTGTGTCTATGAGCCGCGGCCCGGGGTGGACAACGCTCGGCTGGGACGCTAAGGAGCAAACGCCACACGTCTGGTGGACTGCCGACCACGAACTGGGCATGCTCGCTGACGTTGACATTATTCTTACTGAAGACATGTGGGAGCACGCATACATGATTGACTACCTTCCGTCTGAGAAGGCACAGCACGTTGATGCGTTCTTCAAAAACCTCAACTGGGATGTTGCACTTGAGCGTTTTGCACACGCAACACAGAAATAAATGTGTTTCCTCACATCTTGACGCTATAAAAACATATGGTACATTTCGCGGGTTCTGCAGCCCGCAGGACGCCGCTCGCAAGAGCGGTTTGCTCTTTGGAAGGACTAACTACATGACGAAAATGAATTTCGGCACGCTCACGCTGGTGGGTGCGCTCTTCGCGATGCTGGACCGCGCCAAGGATTCCGGCATCCAGCTCGCCGTTCCGATGCTTCATGTCATCGGTCGCACGAGCCAGCATTTCGACTTCCAGCAGAAGAAGGGTGATTTCGACAGACTCGTCCACGACTTCATGGCGGAGATGAATCGCCGGGACGGCTCGAAGATCGAAGCGCTCGAGCACATCAAGCTGCTGCTGGTCCGGCAGAGGCAGACCGTGAACTTCAACGACTGGCTGCGTCTGCGGAAGCAGTCGGCGAGCAGTGCTCTGGCTCTTGCGATTCTCGTCGGCTCGGACATGGACGTCTACGATCTCAACCACCTGTTCGCCGGACTGATACGTCAGATCGACCCGCTCGAACTCGGACCGCTCGACGAGATCGTGCTTCTCAGCACTGCCTTCGCCTTCGCGGGCAAGCGGGCTGGCTATTCCGACGACAAGCTCAACAACGCCAAGGCCTATTTCGACGCCGTCATCGAGCATCTCGGCGCGGCGCCAGCACCGCGCGCGGTCGCTGCGGCGTAGTCTCGCTCGCGTAACGCGAGACTGAACTAACGGGGCGACTCAGAGCAATCTGAGTCGCCCTTTCTTTTTTATATACACACCAACTGCAAGCAATATGTACGCAATGCCAACCCACGAAATAGAAAACGCCGGTACGTGCAGCGCGGCAACGGGAAGTTCAGCAAATACTTTTGTAACAGTAATCACATACATGAGCAGCGTATATGCGATTGCAACAAACGGCAGCGCTAGTGTAGACGAAACCATTCCGACGACACCGACGAGAAACACTGCGAGCATCGCAAGCGGTATGAGTGGCAACACTAAGACGTTTACTACCAACGCCACAAGAGAAACACTGCCCACCATGTAGGTAAGTAGTGGCAGCACTGCTACATAGGTACTTATGGTTGCCCCGACAATATCGCGCAATCCAAGGTACTCGGGAATATACGTAAGATACGGTGTGATCAACGGCAGCCCAACTAATAATCCAAACGTTGCGATAAAGCTTAATTGGAACGACGGGTCATATACCAGCAGGTACGGATTCCACATGAGCATGCCGATAGCGGCAAGCAGTAGTGTGTGTAGTGCGTCATAGCTGCGTCCGAGTGACGCACCGAGCGCACCGATACAGCCCATGATTGCTGCACGCACCACTGTCGCTGACGCGCCAACCAGAATCGTAAAGAGAATGATGCCGACGATGGCGCTGATGTATCGAGCTCGACGAGGCAAAAAAGAAAGTACTGCAATAATGAATAGCGTAATGACTGCAATGTTGTATCCGGAAAGTACCACGATGTGTATGAGTCCGACGTCTCTGAATTGTTGTGTCAAGGTGTCCCCGAGCGAGCGACGCTCGCCCACGGTAATGCCGCCAGCTAATGCGGCAGTGGGCTCAGGCAATAACCGCTTCAGTGCTGTGAGGTACGTATGTTTGAGCTCCAACAATACACCAGTCAGTGTAGTGCGATGATTCGTCACCGTTATGTGTTCCGGGAACGCAACGATGTAGTGAATATTGTCTTTGGCAAGATAGCCACGATAGTTGAATACGCGCTCAGTATCGCTCTGAAAGTTTTCTACCGTCTCAAGCACGCCGGTCAGCGACACAGTGTCGCCATACGCGACATCTGTGTATGGAGATATGCGCACCAATACGTGTTCGTCAAGCGTTTCCGCATCGAGCGTGATGTTGGTATGCCCTCCACGCGCATCCGGTTCTCGTATGATAGTACCGGTGAGCGTAATGGTTTCTCCCGTTACTACGTGCGTCTCTCTGTACGGAACAGCCAGTTCCATGCGTGAGTATCCAATGGCACCACAGAGTAACAACAGTGCAACAAAGAGCACGAGTGTATGCCGTCGCATACACTCGTACCACAGTACTCCAACACACAGTGTCGTGACCACAAGGAATGCAACAAAAGGCCATCCATAGTCTCCATGAGAACGGACAGCGATGCCGAGCATGAGCCCAACGCATACATACGGAACAACTCGGTGCATACACAGAGCGTACCATCCGCCGATATACGAATTGGGTTACGAATGTTGATTGCTATCTATTATCAAGCGCTTCGTTTGCAAGCCTGTCGGCATATTCGTTTTTTTCTCGCGGCACATGCACATAGCGCACATCGGTGAATCCATTTTTCAAAATAGCTTGTATTCGATTGTATTGTTCTCGCAGTGTGTCTTTTTTTATCTTCCAGTTCCCGGAGAGTTGTTCGACAACGAGTTTGCTGTCCATGCGGATTTCAAGCGATCGATGCGCAAGCCCAAGCTCAGATACTTTTTCAAGCACCTGCACCACCGCTTCGTATTCTGCCCAGTTGTTTGTCTGCACACCAAGGAACGAACGTATCTCTGCCAAAACCACATCGCCATCAAACAGTACGGCTCCGGCGGACGCCAAACCGGGATTATCGCGTGATGCTCCATCTGTGTACGCAATAAGTGTATTCATGTACGCCACAGTATACGCGACCATGAGTACGTGTCGAACTTTCCGACACGTCGTAAAAATGATTATTCGAGAAACTCAATAGTGCCAGACTCACCGGCTTCACTTGGATCAATACCAAATTCACAATAGACTCCACCAAATGGGTCTGTTTCTAATGGTGCACATACTTCAAAGTTTGCACCGTTTTCGTATACGACATAATTGTATGCCACACCGGTTTGCGGGTCTCGCGGAAGTGCAGGTAGATATTTAGGAACAAGCATAGACAGGTCCGCCGGGTAGCTGTCAGCGTCAACGTAGTATGCGTCGGCTCCAAACTTAATGAACGCAAGATCTGTTCGACGTTGTGTATCGCGCAATTCTTGTGTAGCGGTATTTTCCTGCATACCACTAATAGCCAGAGACACGAGTGCGATACCGCCACCGATAATCAATACTGCCATAACTAATGCAGCGAGTGCCTTTGTCAGTGATGACACACGTACCGGTGCCTCTGCAGGCGGGTACAACAACCATCGATATACATGTACGGTGGCAAGTGCGGAAACCGGAATGGTAATGAGTAGTCCGATACCGAAGAACAAAGCTCCTAACAAGTTGAATACCACCAGACTCAACCCGAACAGTAATAGATTCCAGCGATGTCCATGTGTGATTCTCATACTCTCGGTAATCGCCTCAATCGGACCAAGATTACGATCAATGAGCAAGTAGCTAGTGAAGGCAAGTGCAATCATCGCGACGATACCCGGCACAATGAACAGTACCAAACCAAAGAGCACAATAATGAGTGTCAAAATAGTTGCACTGAGGTACTTCCAGAACATGTGGAATGGTTCAAATATATCCATGTAACCGGTTTCAACACGGTCATACACTCGCAATACGATGAGCGTCAACCCCATGTTGAGCACAATCTGTACTGCAAAGTCGAGTATGTTGAACGCGACGCGCACTCCCCCGGTTGCCGCATCGATGAGTGCACTCGTGAACGCCGATACGAGAGTCGTGAGTATAAACAGACCAATCAAAAAGAACGGTCGTTCTTTGAAACGCTCCCATCCGGATGCAAATGCTGCTCGTTTTGAAAAAGTAGGCATACGTAATCGTGTTCACTAATAGTACCGCACTGTATTGCAGAAGACTTACGTAATATCCACAATGCGAAGTTCGAGTCTGGTACGACCGGCAAATCGAGAGAGCTCAAGTGTGCACACCACGTCAACCGTTTTGTGTACCTCCGGTTTGTTTGTAAAAGAGTCCGCGTTTTTAAAAAATGCAATTGCACGAACACCGGTGCTGAATGCGTCCGGAGCAATATGCATTTCTAAGTGTGCGTCTTCTTTCCCGAATTGTCGTACGGTTTGTACTTCCATGTTTTTACAGACAAATGTCGGTTTCGCATTCTCAATACCAAACGGTGCAAATGCGGTAAGCGTCCGATGCGTATCATGCAGTGCAGTATGTGTGAGTTCCGCATCAACATAGATCGCTTCCGCATTGTTTGAATCAGCCACTTTCTCATGTGCCTTGTTAAAGGTTTCACTCAGTGTGTGCAAGTGCTCATTGGCGACGGCGAACCCACCGGCATGTGTGTGCCCACCGAACTGTGTCAGTGCGTCGCGTGCTTCGTTGAACAGCGCAACAACATTTACTGCACCATTGCCTCGACATGAACCTTTGATGCTCCCCGTCCCCTCTCGCCCCCATAGACAGGTTGTCTTTCCGTATGTTTCCACGAGCGTGTTCGCAGCGAGTCCCAAAAGTGCCGGGTTCCAGTTTGGATTTCCTGCAACCAGCACCGCCGCATCAGCATCGTCGTGAAAGCGCTCTTTCAATTCTTTCACAATGTGTGCGACGTGCCCTTTTCGTTTGTTGTTAAGCGTGTCGAGTTCTTTTGCTGTATGTGCTGCTACTGCGTCGTCCGTGGTAGTAAGGAGTGTGAAACCTGCTTCTGGACTTCCCATGCGCGACGCCGCATTAATGCGGGGGACGATTGAAAATCCGATATCGTCTTCAGTAATGTGTTGTTGCGATACGCCGAGCTTACGACAGAGTGCACTGACACCCGGACGTTTTGATTTACGCAACACAAGCAACCCGTAATGCACGAGCGCTCGGTTCTCACCGGTGAGTGGTACCATGTCACCAACTGTTGCAAGTGCCACTAAATCGAGTAGCCATTTTTCCCACCCCTCGGGTACATCCGCTATCCATTCCTGTTTTGTTTCACGAGCTTTCTGTAGCAATGCTTGTGCAAACTTAAACGCCACGCCCGTGCCGCACAAAAATCGATACGGATACGTTTCGTCAGTGCGTTGCGGGTTGATTACCGCAACCGCATCCGGCAACTCTTCCGGCGGGATGTGATGATCAGTGACAATAACATCAATGCCGAGACTCTTTGCGTATGCGGCAGTGTCAGCGTTTGCAATACCAACATCAACGGTGATGATGAGCGTTACTCCCTTGGTGTTAAGTGTGTCGACAGCCTCCTTGTGAAACCCATACCCTTCGGTATCGCGATGTGGGATATAGTTGGTGAAACGTGTGTAGCCAATTTTCGTGAATACATCGTGTAACAATGCACCACCGGGTATCCCATCAGCGTCGAAGTCACTGTACACGGCGATGTGTTCATCGGAAGCTATCGCGCGTAGTACTCGGTCGATTGCTATTGGCATGTCCTTGAGGAGAAACGGGTCATGCACATGTGCGTCGTAGTCGGGGTTGAAAAATGTTGCTGCCGCTTCCTGCGTCGTGATGCCTCGCGCAGCGAGCAACTCCTGTACGAACTCCGGGTATGCACTCAATGCACTCCGCACCTGCTCATCAGGCTTTGCGCGAAGTGTGTATGGTTTGGATTTTGCCATTAGGTTGGATTATACTGCATTGCAATGGAAGACTGTATTTTTTGTAACATTTTGACGGGTTCGATACCGTCACACCGTGTGTACGAAGATGAGTACACGTACGCATTTTTGGACATACATCCGGTTCACGAGGGGCACACACTGGTAATACCAAAGGTGCACGCAGAAGATGTATTCGATGCGTCGTCAGAAGATTGGTCGCGAACTATGCACACTGTACACATGCTTGCCCCAAAGATAAAAGAGGCAACAAGTGCCGACGGTATTAACATCATCGTGAATAACAAGCGACCGGCAGGTCAGTTGGTAGACCATGTGCACGTGCACATCGTTCCACGATTTGCGAATGATGGTCTTGTCGGGTTCCCCCAACACGACGCAACCCCTGAGACACTCGCATCTGTTGCAAACGATATTCGCAAACGTATCGACGTTTAGTTTTCAGTAAGTGCGTCGATTCCGGGAAGACTTTTGTTGAGCAGAAATTCGAGCATTGCTCCACCACCGGTTGATACAAAATCAAATTTATCTTCAAGGTGCTCTTTCTGTATCACCGCTACGGTGTCTCCTCCACCAACGATGCTGTATGCATCAGTGTCTGCAATCGCGTGCGCAAGTGCAGCAGTCGCAGCATCATATCCTTTTTCATACCACCCCATCGGGCCATTCCATAAAATACTTTTGTATTTTCCTATGTCGGCAGCGATTGCAGCAATCGTTTCTTCGCCAATATCAACAATCATTTCATCAGGTGCAACAGCACCAACACGAACAGTACGCGCTGTCTCATCCGGCGCCATCGCTACCACATCAATAGCATCGCGCAGTGCATCATTATGTAAGATGTCTTCCGGAACGCGTCCGTCTTCGACAACCGACTTACCGACAACAAAACCGCGAGCAGCAAGTATTTCGTTTTGCAGTGCGCCACCGACAAAGACATCGTCATAGGTAGCAAGAAACTTTTTAATCAACGGTTCTTTCGTTGAAAACTTTGCGCCGCCAAGAATGCACAGTGCCGGATGCTGCGGGTTAAGTGCACTGGTGAGCGCGGTTATTTCGTCGTGTAACAAGAGTCCGCCAAAACTTGGTATGAGCTTCGGGATACCAACGATGCTCGTGTGCTGTCGGTGACACACTGCAAATGCATCTTGTACAAATATGTCGACGTCGCGTACGAGCTCAAGCGCAAATGAGTCGTCATTTGCTACTTCGCGTGGATCTTGTCGCATGTTCTCAAGTAACACAATGTCGCCGTTGTGCATCGCGGTAATGTTGAGCGTGTCTCGCGTTTGCACGAAAGTTATGGGTAGGTGTTTTTCAAGTTCCGTCGCAACCGGTTTCAATGTTTCGTCCTGCTCCCGCCCGATGTGGGCGACTACAATTATTTTCGCTCCCTCTTCGTGGAGAAACTGCAATGTCGGCAGTGCTTTACGTATACGAAAATCATTTATGACAACGCCATTTTCGACAGGAACGTTGAGCCCTGAGCGGACCAGTACTACTTTCCCGGCAAGGGCGCCTTTTTGTTCCTGAATCCAGCGGACGTTCATAGTTATTGTGCTGCTTTGATAATACTCTCGAGCTGCGTCGGGTCGAGACTCGCGCGACCAATGAGCACACCGTCTAAGTCGGGTACTGCAAATATCGCTTCTGCATTTTCTTTGTTTACCGCGCCGCCGTAAACAACACGAATGAGTTTAAAGGCGCGCTCACCGTATGTATCGCGTATTGTTTTACGTACCAAGAGCATCATCTGATGTACCTCGTGTGCATCCGGTGCAAACGCGGCACCGATTGCCCATACCGGCTCATACGCGATAGTGATGTTTTTGTACCGTGCCGGTGGCGCATCAGCGAGTGCGGTAACGATTTGTTCCCGTACCTGCTGAATATGTTCTCCGTGTGCATCGCGTTCGCGTTCACCTACGGCAATAATCACGTCGAGCTTGAGCTCAAGACTTGCGGCAACTTTCATCCGAACCTGTGCATCGGTTTCCCCAAGTATTCGGCGTTCAGCATGCCCGATAAGTACATGTGTGGCACCACTGTCGCGCACCTGTGCTGGAGAGGTATCTCCGGTGTGTGAGCCTTCTTGCTCCCAAAATACATGCTGCGCACCAAACTCAATGCGTACGCCACGGTAGCTTTTGGCAAGTTCACGCAAAAAAATGGTTGGCGGCAGTACCACAATGTCAGTGCCTTTAGTCGTGAGTGAGAGCTTTTTTGTAGCTGCAAACAGCCGCTTGGCTTCATCAAAGCTCTTTGGGTTCATCTTCCAGTTACAAATCACTGTTTTCATACGGTGCAGTATACCATTCGAGAACTACCGCTCACAGCCGAGAGCGTATAGTCTGCATGTGCATCATCATTTCTATCAACTGCAAACTGTTAACTATAACCTCTTCTATCATTCTTCCTGCCAAAGAATGTACTGATGTGTAGTGGTATACGATGGAGTGTACGGGGGTGGATTGGTCGTTTGTAACCGATCATACGAGTTATATCGGTTTTGGTAACCCGAACAAATAACAGTGTCGCACGTCCATGACGTACCGACACGATTCTTTGAGACAATCGATCCATGAATAGTGAGACTGTTTTTCACATCATTTTCGTAATATGGCCTACCGAATCGATCCCCTTGAGCTACGAATATACCGTTCAACGTCAAATTGTTCTGTGATTGAGGAGGAATGAAGATCCCTCCTTCACTAATAACCGTAAGACCGCTCGTACCATCTTCTGTCGCGTATGTAAGATCCCCGCGAATGATAACGTCTGGTGCAAAGTTGCTATTTACCAGATCGGCTGTAACTACGGTCACTTTTCCGTTAATTGCACCTTGAATCCATGTCTTGTCCTCAACAAAGATAACCGGGCAGTCGACGGGAATGGTTTGTCTGCCGAGGTATGTTTCTGAAGAAATGATATGGAAGTCAGGTGTCCATTCAATGCCACTTCGATACCCCCAATATCCGGTTGTTGCGGTAACCCGGTAAATATCAACTGTCCCATCTGACCGAAATAATAATCGATATCCATTTTGAGCAGTAAGATACCCTTGATAGTTGACCACTGTTGTACTATACGGCGCAAGGTAAATACCGCTTGCCACCGCTTTGGACTTTAAGTTTGAAAAACTTGCTGCCATGTTGGAAAAACTGATGGTACTCACCGGAAACTGCCAAAGGTTTGAGTTTGGTCCATCACCAAATACACCATTCACTGTCTGATTCGTGGTGCAGCCGAAGTCTCCTGCCGGACACGTCCATGTGGCCACACCACTGGTTACAACAGAGTTGTTTGTTCCATCCATGCGCACACCACCATTTGAGTGGTATGGTCCGGTAATATTCCGATCGGAACCTGCCCACACATTCTCACCAATAATGTATGCGTATTCGGCAACACTCGGCGCGGCATGGCGCCCACTTACGGTACGTTTGAACGCTGGGTCACTCGCAACGGTTCCGGTCGATGTAATATCGATCGACTGTATCTCGCCACATTTTTTGTTTCCAACAATATCTAGGCTGAATGATCCAATAGTACCTCCTTGTGGATCGGTGTATGTGTGTACGTATGGCCCTGAACCGCTGGTGCCATCTTTAAGATTATTTGGGTAATGTGCTAAAAACCAATGATAATACTCAAGCCCTGCCTCGGCGATGCCAAATGCCTGCTCACGTATTTCTTTGCTCGCTGAGAGTTTTGCCTGCATGAATATAAACGTGGTGAGTGCAGAAACGGACAAACCAAACACGGCCGCAAATACCAGTACAAGAACGATGATGATGCCTTTTTCGTGTCTTCGTTTCATAGTGTTATAAGTTTCGTAATGTTGCACTGCTGCGCAACTCAAAGTCATCAGGTGCACGCTCTGGGTGTAGGTTTACTACCAAACTCACAATTACAAATGCGAGTACATCAATATCGTTCAAGTTTATTATCTCATTGCCGTTTTTATCATAGTACGAGAATAATCGCTTAGAGAGGGGAGTGTTGCGTACGTTTTGTGAAATAGTGGTCACTACTTCAGTATTTATATTGTACGTTGGTGGATCACCTGCAGACTCGATGATGCCCTTTTTGAAATCGGTATCATCGAGAAAATATCGTACGCGCTCAATCTTCCCATCGTTGTCATAGTCACTATAAAACGTGAGGCTCGTGTACGTCATTGCCACAATCGGATACGCGCCGTCGTCGGCAAAGGACGCTTCGCGTACGTCGCGCACCGCCTGTTCTAATCCTGAACGCGCACTGCGGGTTGCGTCAGCCTGTTCAAATGCGAATCGCTGTCCGCGGTACACATATCGCAACGACGCGACAATCGCGGTAATGATGAGCACTAAAATACCGAGGAAGATGACCGCCTCAAGTAAGGTGAATCCTCTGTGTGTTTTTCTCCACATACTTACGTTTCAATACCTAACGGCGTTATGTCAGTAATAATGTATGTGTCTCGTATAATGCCTCGTGGCCCTGTCCAGGAAACAGTTACTTTTATGCGCTTATAGTCATTTGGTTTCCCGTTACTGTCCGCTGCACCACTACCATCCTTTGGATCATCGATGTAGACGATGTACGTTGTACGTGTGTACGTCGTGTTATTGAGCGTAATAGTCTCAGTCGTTGCAAGCGACCCTGAAGGATTTCCTCCAACAGTACCGATACTATTGTATGGAAGACTGCGTATGTATTCGACACGCTCTTGTGCGAGCGCGAGTGCACTGGTGCGTGTTTTGCTATCGGTTGCCAGACGCGTACCAAGCTGGAGCAACCCGAACAAACCGACAAAAATAGTCGTGAGGAGTGCAACGCCAACTACCATCTCGAGTAAGCCGACACCGCGAACGTACCGTGCATTCCTATGCATGTACGTATTGTAACGCACTTGCTCGTTTTAGTTTCAGTACGTCCACATACAACTTAAGCGGCTATCTCTGCAGTGCGCCCTGCCTACGGCAAGGTAGACAACCAAATGTGTCACATATGCGTACTCCAGAGCTTGTGAAAAAAATATTGGCAAAGGCGAGAGCTTGTGTGACGAGGCGAGCGAGCGGCGAGTAAGGCGAAGAATACCGGTGGTATTTTGAGTCTTCCGAGTCGTTCTCTCGCGCAGTCCGTCACACAAGGTCGCAGCTGGCAAGTTTTTTTGAACAAGCTCTATTAGAAGGCGTCTGAAAGAGAATAAATAGGCCCAATCATCGCAACTGCAAAGAATCCGACAGTTACACCAATGAGCAGCATCAAGAATGGTTCGATGATAGTCGACATATTTTTGGTTTTCTGTGCCACTTCGCTTTCGTAAAAATCAGCGACGCGCACGAGCATGTCGGCGAGTGCACCAGTTTCTTCTCCCACGGCAATCATTTCGCCCATAAGCGGCGGGTAGAGATCTTCGTGCTTCATAAACACTTCTGAGAGTTGTCCTCCCTTTTGTACTTTTTCTTCTGCCGCTTTAAGTACGTCTTTATGGTAATGGTTTTGCACCACCTCAGCGGTAATCTGCAGCGCACTCACAATATCAACACCCGCACCAAGCAATGACGCGAAAGTGCGTGCGGTGCGTGCCGCGTTAATTTCTTTCACGAGCTCACCAATCAATGGCGTTGAAAGTAATAGTTTGTCGCGACCTCGCTGCCCTCCCGGTGTGCGCAACAAGAAGTAGATACCGGCACCGACTGCAAGCACGCCAAGCAGCACCACAACCGTGTAGTTAACCAAGAAGTCGCTCACGTTGATAATTGCCTGTGTTGCCTTTGGCAATTCTGCACCAAGCTCATCGAATGTTTTTGAAAGTGTCGGCACCACTTCTGTCATCATGAGAAATCCAATCGCCACAATCGCCACGACAATAATGGTGGGGTAAATAAGTGCGCCTTTGATCTTTTTTTTCAACTCATAGGCACTCTGCAATTGCTGTCCCACGGTGGTAAGTGACTCGTCGAGTGTTCCTGATTCTTCTCCGGCACGAACCATCGCCACAAATAATTTTGAAAATACTCCGGGGAAACGACCAAGTGCGTCGTGAAAGGTGCCCCCTTTTTCGATATCGCCACGTACAAAAAGGATCACGCTTTTGAGTCGCGGGTTCTTTGTTTGTCGCTCAGCAACAGCAAGTGCACGCGAGATAGTGAGTCCTGCGGAGAGCATGGCGGCGAGGTTTGATGCAAATACAATTTTGTCGTGTTCTTTTACTGATGAGAGTTTCGCGTTCCAGTATTCCAAACTCCATGTACTTTTTGATTCGGAGGAAACCGAGATGATACTGCCTCCTTCGGCGCGCACGTGTCGATACACTTCAAACCGGTCAGCTGCTTCAAGTGTACCTGTGTAGGTTTCCCCTTCACGCTCTGCTTTGTACGTAAACTTCATGACTATTCACTGACAACACGAAGTACTTCTGAAAGACTCGTGACGCCTGATGCACTCTTAAAAATACCGTCTTCGAGCATAGTGAGCATGCCTTCCTCTCGCCCTTGCTTTTCAATGGCATCCACCGCGGCACCGGAGAGAATGAGTTTTTGAATTGCTTCACTGATTGGCAGCACTTCCTGAATACCCTGTCGTCCACTGTATCCTGTTTCACAATCTTTCGTCGGCTTCTCTCGTGAAAGCGAGACACTCTTCCATGTGGTATTTGCCGAGACAACATTCTCTTCTTTGAGCGCTTTAAGCACCGCGCCGAGATCTGCCATTTCTTCAAGTCCGCGGGCTTCCGCTGCAGAAAGCGAATACTCTTCGGCTCCTGTGCACAACGTACGTACGAGACGTTGTCCGACAACCACCTTGAGAGTTGAAGCGAGCAAAAATGGCTCTACGCCCATGTCGATCAATCGCGGCACTGCGCCTGCTGCTGAGTTGGTATGGAGTGTTGAAAGCACCAAGTGTCCGGTGAGCGCTGCATTAATAGCAAGACTCGCTGTCTCGCGGTCACGGATCTCTCCCACCATGATGACATCCGGGTCTTGTCGCACGAGACTACGCAAACCGGTTGCAAAGGTAAACCCGATGTCCGGTCGCACCTGCGTTTGGTTAATGCGCTTCATTTGATACTCAATCGGGTCCTCAACAGTTGAAATGTTTACGTCGGCCGTATTGAGAATGTCCAACATCGTATACAAGGTTGTTGATTTACCGGAACCTGTTGGTCCGGTCACTAGAATCAATCCGGTTTTTTTACGTGTCGCGTCGTGTGTGCGTTCAAGTCCGATGCCGTGGAACCCGAGCGACTCGAGTGTAAAGCCGGCAACGTCTTCGCGGAGCAGACGCATCACTGTCTTCTCGCCGTGGTACGTTGGCAATACCGATACACGGAAGGACACGCGGTCGCCGTCTGTTTCCATACGAAATCGTCCGTCCTGCGGCAAGCGCTTCTCGTCGAGGCGCAAGCTCGCAAGTACTTTTACTCGTGCCGTGAGTGACGCTGCAGCTGTCTTCGGAAGCGTCATCGCATCATGCAAAATGCCATCGATACGATAGCGAACGAGTAGCGCGTCTTCTTGTGGCTCAATGTGAATGTCGGATGCGTTTTGCACAATCGCATGACGAAGTAGTGAGTCGAGTACACGAACAGCAGGCACGCCTTCAGCAAGTTTGCGTAAATCTTGCTCGTTTCCAATTTCGAGCTTGCCGTATTTCTCAAGCGTGTGCGACTCGCGCGTAATAATGTCTCCGAGCTCGTCGCGCAGTGACTTTTGATAGAGTCGCAACATGTGCTTGATGGAATCAGCATCGGTGAGGCGCGGAAGAATCTTGAGCTGCGTCTTCTTCTTAACGAAGTCAATTGCTGCCAAGTCGTCAGTGTCGAGCATCGCAACCTCAAGGTTTCCGCCTTCTTGTTTAAAGGCAACAATGTTGTTTCGGCGTGCAATCGGCTCAGGAATGAGCGCGAGTGTGTTCAAGTCAGGCTTTGTGTCTGCAAGGTCAACAAATGGGATGCCGAGCACGTATGCATATGAACGCCGTAAGTCGTCTTCTGAAATCTCCCCTTCCGAGACAAGCGCGTCACTTACGGAGATGCTTTTCTCCTGTGCCAATTTGACTGCAGCATCAAACTTTTTCTGTGAGACAAGCCCTGAGTCGCTCAAAAATTCGCGAAGCTGTTGATCGTTAATGTACATGTGTGATTTCAGGCGCACTATGCACCGCGTTATTCATTAGTATAGCAAACTCGCTGCGTCCATGTGTTTCGTGCGTGTGTAAAATGTGTGCCTCTATACGCATCGAACTACATTGGTGTGAATCGTATCGCATAATTGACTTTTGGATGGGCGTGGGGGTATACTCTTGGTACATACTGTTTTTGAGTAGTCCGGCACATGCCGGTCTTTTTTTATACAAAACAGTAGATATAACTAGGTTACTAATCACATAAATACATTACGTATGAGTTTATTCGATTTAAAGGTCATCAATTCAGTGCTTGGAGAACTGGAGGAAGACCGCGGTATTCCGCGAGAAAAAGTCATTGGGGCAATTGAAATGGCGCTTGCGGCTGCATACAAAAAAGAGTACGGAAAGCGCGGACAGATTGTGCGTGCCGTGTTCAATACCACTCTTGGTGACGTTGAATTCAAGCAAATCAAGATTGTTGTTGATGATACGCTCGTGCGTCCTGAAGAGGGAGAAGCTGACGAGGATGATGAGCGCACCCGCTTTAACCCCGAGCACCACATCATGATTGATGATGCGCGCCGTATCAAGAAAGGTGCTGAAGTCGATGATGAGATTGATTTCCCACTTGAGCCAAAAGAAGATTTCGGTCGCATTGCTGCACAAACCGCAAAGCAAGTAATTATGCAAAAGATTCGTGAAGCTGAGAAAGTCTCTATTATTGAAGAGTTTGGCGAGCACGAAGGCGAAGTGGTTTCAGGACACGTACAACGCTTTGAGCGTGGCAACCTCTACGTTGACCTCGGTCGCGCAACGGGCATCTTGCCATACGAAGAGCAAATCCCCGGTGAACGATACCGCCAGGGTGAGCGTGTTCGTGCACTATTGTACAAAGTGGATGAAAGTCCACGCGGCACATTCTTGAAACTCTCACGTGCACATCCACAGTTTTTGGTAAAACTATTTGAGCTTGAATCTCCTGAGCTTGCGAGCAAGACCATTGAGATAAAAGAAGTGGCGCGTGAAGCTGGTTCTCGATCAAAGCTCGCGGTGGTCTCAAATGATGACCACATCGACCCGGTTGGCTCACTCGTTGGACAGCGCGGTGTGCGTGTTTCAACCGTAACCAGTGAACTCGGTGGAGAAAAAATCGACATTATTGAATGGTCAGAGGACACGCGTGAATTTATTGAGCGCGCGCTCTCGCCTGCCGAAGTACTGAGCGTTGAAATTCAGGACGATGAGAAGCGTGCGCAAGTTGAAGTAACTGAAGACCAGCAATCGCTCGCTATTGGTCGCGGTGGTCAAAATGTACGCCTTGCTGCAAAGCTTACCGGCTGGGCTATCGACATTAAGTCGACACAAGGTGAAGCACTCGCAGAAGCTGACCAAGACGGCGAAGTCGAGATTGTCGAGGCGGCACTCGATCCAAATGCCGCAACCACTCTCGGTGTTGAAGCGCCAACCGAGGTTGAGGCGACAGAGACAAAACAGCCGGACGCGCCCGAAGCAGACGCTGCTTCTGAGGAGGAAACGACCACCGAAGAGAACAAGTAACATATCTGCATGTGCGTAGATGCGCGTTGTTAGATACACTAATGTTACACTACCCATTACTAAGACTCACAAAAATACTACTATGAACCTTTGGCACGATGTTCCTGCAGGAGACAATACTCCAGACACAGTCAACGTAATTGTTGAAATTAGTCGCGGATCAAAGAACAAGTACGAGATTGATAAAGAAACCGGACTCATTGCACTTGACCGCGTTATGCACACGGCACAAGACTATCCGTTTGATTACGGATTCGTCCCGCAAACCTACTGGCACGATGATGACGCCCTTGATGTGATTATTCTCACCACGCATCCGCTTCCATCGGGCATTCTTGCGCGCGTACGTCCGGTAGCACTCCTTAAAATGATTGACGGTGGTGACAATGACGACAAAGTGATTGCCGTACCAACCGAAGACCCTCGCTGGGAAAACGTACACGATAAGGGCGACATTAACCCGCACACATTGAAGGAAATCGAACATTTCTTTTCAACATACAAGAAAATACAAAACAAAGTTGTTGAAGTGAACGGTATCGAAGACGCCACTGCAGCAAAGGCTGCCGTTACCGAAGGAATCGCACTCTACACTGAGAAGTTCTCAAAATAGAGAACCTGTACACGTCGCAGCGACGTACAGAAATCACCAAAATGCAGTGCATTTTGGTGATTTCTTCGTTTTTAGGACTAACTATCAACTCCTTAGCTGTAAACTATCAACTCACTGGTGGTATCATATATTCGTAACGAAGAGGTATCGCGTTCGTCTACCTCAAATAAGGTTACCCATAACAACTAATTTTATAACCATGACATATACACGAACGAGTTTTACCCTGTTTTTTGTACTTTTTAGTGCAGTATTCTTTGGTGTAACTCACATCGCATCAGCACAACAGCCATTTGATGCACCACGAGAAGGGCGTCCAGGTGGTGCGATGCGTCCGGCAGAGGCACGTGCTGCAGAACTCCGCGCTGAGGTACACGCTACCGCCACCCCACCTATGCGTGACGAATTATCAGCAGAACGCGAAAACTTTCGTGAGCGAGCACTAGAAGGATTGCGCACGCTCCGCGAAGACCATCTCAATCTCCAGGGTGATATCCGCGCAGACAAGCAAGAACAACGAGCCGAGGTTCGTGCAGAACTAGATGCTGCAGAAACCCCGGAAGAACGTCAAGCGATACTCGAAGCAGCCCGCGCTGAGTATGCGCAACTGCGCGAAGTAGCACTTGAAAAACGTGCTGAATTCCGTGAACGTGCTCGTACAATTCGCAGTGACATCCAGCAGCAGCGAGCAGAGCTTCGTGTGCGCGTGCAAACAGAAGCCGCGACCCGAGCAAAGGGGCATCTCGAGTTAATACTTGTACGAATCGGTACTGCACTAGAAACATTTGCTACTGCCCTGGAGCGCATACACAATAAAATCGCCGCTCTCACTGCCGAAGGTGTTGACACCACACAGGCAAGCGAAGCAGCCGGAGCCGCTGAAGTGGCACTCGCTACTGCAACAGATAAACTCGCAACTGCTCGTGCAACATTTACACTCGTACTCGAATCGGAAGAACCGGAAACGCTCATGGATGAGCTGAAAACGGCAGTACGTGACGCATCAGCAGCAGTAAAAGATGTCCTTGCGGCGTTGCGAAAAGCAAATCAAGAACTCAAAAGTATCATTCGTGTTGATGCCTCACTAGACGCATCAGTCGGCACAGATGAATAATAACTAACCACTAACGACATGAACGAAAACAACAATACATACATGAACGAGGAAAGTGGCGTACCAACACCACAGGAGCACAAAACAGGAAGTACTGGTCCATTTGTTGGAATTGTTATAATCGTGCTCGTTCTCATTCTCGGTGGTCTCTACTTCTGGGGATCGTACTTGAACGAACAGGATGCCCTCAATGCATCAGAGTCAGCAATTGAAGAATCGTCAGCTGATGGGGATATCGCTGGTCCTGCTGACGAACCTGACCGAATTGAGAGTGACCTTGATTCGTTTGATGCGGCGGCATTTGATGCAAGCCTCGAGGCAAGCCTTCAGGCAGCCGAGTCAGAGTTCTAACATCTCCGATTACATTATCTATGGCGAAAACGAGGTCAAGATGTCCTCGTTTTTTGCATTACAAAGCTGCAACTGCTACACTCACGCGCATGAATGCAACACAGTATACTAACGTTACCGTTACAGAATTAGAAGGTTCAGAATGCGAAATACGCGCCACCATACCCGCAGAGATATTGACGCAGTATCGCACAAAAGCAGTTAAAGAACTCGGCAGCAGCGTTGAAGTGCCTGGGTTTAGAAAGGGTCATGTACCGGAAGACATGCTCATCGGACACCTTGGCGAGAGTCGCATCATGGAACGCGCAGCAAACATGGCGCTGAGCGACATCTACCCAAAAATTGTCGTATCTGAGAATATCGAAGCCCTTGGCGCTCCTCGTATTAACATCACTAAACTTGCTCAAGGTAACGCGCTTGAATTTACTGCAACAACTGCCGTCATGCCGGCAATTACGTTGCCTAACTATCAAAAAATCGCGAAGGATATATTTAGTAAAGAAGAAACGTTTGACGTATCTGACGACGAAGTGGCAGAAACACTAAAACACATCCGTCGCGAGCGGGGCAGAATCGAGGCCTACGAGAAACAGAAAAACGATGGGGTTGAATCGCCAGAATTACCGGAAATTGCCGACGACGAACTCCCTGAACTTACTGATGAGTTCGTGCAACAACTCGGGGACTTTAAAACTGTTGCTGATTTTGAGAAGAAAGTGAGGGAAAACATTCTTGAGGAGAAGAAATTGCGCGGAAATGAAAAGAAGCGCATGGAAACGCTCGAGAAAATCATCGCGGATACAAAAGTCGTAATACCAAAGCTGTTCATTGACGAGGAAACACGTCGAATGCACGCGCAGATGGAAGCACAGGTAGCACAAACCGGTACCAAGTTTGAAGATTACCTAAAGAACATCAATAAAACGATTGAGGAACTGTACACTGAGTGGAAACCCGAGGCGGAAAAGCGCGCAAAACTACAATTAATCCTCAATACTATTGCAAAGGAGCAAGAACTCACACCTGATGCTGACATGGTGCAGCGCGAAGTAGACCACATTAAGAAGAGTTATCCGCAAGCGGACGAAGAAAACATTCGTATCTACGTTGCAACAACGAAACGTAACGAGATGGTGCTCGATCAGCTCGAAAAAAGCGCACAATAGTTGAACTTCTTGTTCTCGGCATGGTATATTTTGCCGTATGAATAACGAACACCACACCCCAAGCGCACAACTCGTACCAATTGTTGTAGAAAAAGGTCAGTACGGCGAACGCGCGTACGACATTTACTCACGCCTGCTCAAAGAGCGTATCATCTTCCTTGGCGGCCCGATTTACGATGAAATGGCTAACTTGATAATTGCACAACTCCTCTTTTTACAATCGGAAGACCCAAAAGCAGATATTTCTCTCTATATTAACTCCCCTGGAGGCTCGGTTACCGCAGGTCTTGCGATTCTCGACACCATGAACCACATAAAGCCGAGCGTCTCTACTATTTGTGTCGGTATGGCTGCATCTATGGCTTCTGTTCTCTTGAGTAGCGGTGAAAAAGGTAAGCGCTTTGCGCTGCAGAACTCTGACGTCATGATCCACCAACCGCACGGTGGCGCACAAGGCCAGGCGTCTGACATAGAAATCAGTGCAAAATACATTTTGCGTCTCCGCGAAACACTCAACAAGATACTTGCCAAGAACACCGGTCAGAAGCTTTCTCAGATTGAAAAGGACGTTGACCGCGACTTCTTTATGACTGCCGAAGAAGCAAAGAAATACGGCGTCATTGACAAAGTGTTGAATTAAGACCTGCGCACCACTCCCCTTTTTGCGTATCAGTAATTTTCTGGTATTCTTGCGATACTGGTTGTAATTTAATATTTTCAGTAATTTTTCCCGTTTTCTGATGCGTTTTGACTCTTTTGTACAGGTGAACACTACCGTGATGCAGCACTCTCTTCTTTGACCGACGGCGCACTATATAAAAAAGCATACGTGTAAGGGTACGGGCAGTAACATATATGTCCTTAAAAGTAATACTTATGCTCCTGCTTCTGGCAGCAGCAGGTGGTGTGGGGTTTGGCTACTTCTTGCGATGGATCGTATCGCTTGGAAAGCGTGGTTCGATGGAGCTACAGATCAAGCAGATGATGCTCGAAGCGAAGGAAGATGCGAAGCGAATCACCGAAGACGCCGAAAAGAAGGCTACGAAGATTATCGAGGAGCGCACGAAGGAACTTAAAGAGCGCGAAAGCGATTTAAAGAAGACCGAAGAACGACTCGTACGTAAAGAGGATTTGCTCGACAAACGACAGCTCGATCTTGATGAAGATACTGAGGAAATGAAAGCCAAAGCGGAGCGTATCAAAGAGCTTCGCGAGCAGGCAGAACAGAAACTCGCACAACGCGAGCAGGAGCTTCAAAAAATTGCCGGCTTAAGTAGTGAGGAGGCAAAGAACGAACTTCTCAAACAAGTGGAGCAAACCTACCAAGAGGACATCGCGGTACGTCTACAAAAGCTTGAGCGCGATGGTGCCGACAAATACGAGCGAAAAGCACAAGACATCCTCACCACCGCAATCCACCGTGTTGGTAACAGCCTACAGGCGGATGTGGTGTCAACGACTGTGGTCATTCCAAACGAGGAGATTAAAGGAAAGATTATCGGTAAAGAAGGACGCAACATTCGCGCATTTGAACGAGCAAGTGGCGTGGATGTCATTATCGACGACACCCCTGGCGCAATTACTATCTCCTCATTTGACCCGATTCGTCGCCAAGTTGCCCGTGTTGCACTTGAAAACCTGATGATTGATGGGCGTATTCAGCCGGCAAAGATAGAAGAAACGGTTGAAAAGGCGCGGGAAGAAATAAACGTGATTATCAAAAAGCGCGGAGAAGAAGCCGCGTATGAGGCAGGAGTGCACAATCTTGATCCGAAACTCCTCATTGTACTCGGACGTCTTCACTTCCGCACCAGTTACGGACAAAACGTATTGCTTCACTCAATTGAAATGGCACACGTTGCCGCAATTATTGCTGAAGAGCTTGGTGCAAACGTACAAGTCGCACGCGCAGGAGCGTTGCTTCACGACATTGGTAAAGCGGTAGACCACGAGGTCACCGGTACCCACGTGGAAATCGGACGTCGCATCTTGCAGAAGTTTAACGTTGATCCAGAGGTCATCAAGGCGATGGAGGCGCACCATGAAGAATACCCATACTCAAACCCTGAGAGCTACATTGTGCAGGTTGCCGATGCTATTTCTGCCGGTCGCCCTGGCGCACGTCGCGATACCGTAGAAAACTACATTAAGCGACTTGAGGATATCGAAGGCATTGCAAACAGCTTCTCGGGCATTGAGAAAAGCTATGCTATTTCTGCCGGACGTGAAGTGCGTGTCTTTGTGAAGCCAGACGAGGTTTCAGATATTGAAGCACGCGAGCTTGCCCGCAACATCGCACTTAAAATAGAAAACGAATTGAAATATCCTGGAGAGGTTAAAGTGAACGTTATCCGCGAAAGTCGCTCTATTGAGTACGCGCGCTAGGCCAGCGTATGGAAAGTGTAGAGCGTGTCATAGCGTACCAAGGTGTTGAAGGCTCATACTCGAGCATCGCCGCTGCCGAATACGATGCGGACGCAAAACGCACTGGATACCCAACCTTTGATGCGGTAGTAGATGCAGTCCAACAGGGCGCAGTAACTCATGCATTGCTCCCAATAGAAAACTCTACGGCAGGACGCGTCGCAGACTTACATCATCTTCTTCCCGACAGCGGACTCACCATTATCGATGAGCACTTCTTGCCTGTTCGGCATGCCCTCATAGGACTCACATCGGCACAACTTACGGATATTACGCACGTCTATTCGCATCGCGAAGCGCTTGCACAGTGTACAGACACCTTACGTGCTCTTGGTATTGAACCGGTTCCATTTGGCGACACTGCGAAAGCAGTTGCGTACATCGCTGAAGAACAGGACGTGCACAAAGCGGCTCTCGCGTCTGTCTACGCTGCGTCACTACACGAAGCAACGCATGTGCTTAAAGAAAATATGCAAGATGCGCCTGACAATGTGACGCGTTTCTTAATTCTTGCCAAAAATCCTGAGTCACGTGAGCTTGGTGGATCAGATTGTATTACGAGCATTGTGTATGACGTGTTAGATACGCCAGCAGCACTATACGACTCGCTCGGTGCCTTTGCCGAGCATGGTGTAAATATCATAAAGCTCGAGAGTTTTGTGCCAATGCAACGCCATAAAAATGCTCAATTTTACTTGGAGTGTATAGGTGGCTCTACAAAGCCACCATTACGGGATGCTCTTTTAGCGCTCCAAGAAAAAACAAAGCGTATGCTGGTGCTTGGGACATACCGAAAAAGCCCATATCGTGCGCATTTTGAGCAATAAACTATAGGACAGATTGCCTATTGCACAAAATATGGCGCTCTATATAATGATTTCAGACGTAAGGTCGCTTTAATCACATAAATAATACAAACCTATGAACAAAGCAGCACTTGCAGACAAAGTACATGGCGTACTTGGCGGCACAAAGGCAGACGCAGAACGCGCTGTTGAAGCTGTAATCGACGGTATTGTTGAAGGTCTTAAGAAAGGCGGCGAAGTTTCAATCGCAGGATTGGGTATCTTCGAAGCTAAGACACGTGCAGCACGTACGGGTCGCAACCCACGCACCGGTGAGTCTATCCAGATTCCTGCTATGCGAGTACCAAAATTCCGTGCAGCTAAGGCTTTGAAAGACGCGGTTAAGTAACCTTATCTTTCCTACTTATACAAAAACCCCGCAAAGCGGGGTTTTTGTATTTGTTTTCACGATTTGCTAGTGTGAGGTATGAAAAATTTTCACGGGACGAAAGCCGCATTGTTATATGGAGATTCTATAGTCACCATTTTACGTGACAATAAGCCGGGGCTACTGCACTCTGGAATGTGGGAACTTCCTGGCGGCGGACGTGAGAGTAACGAAACTCCATGGGAATGTATACATCGAGAAATTTACGAAGAGTTGCGTATCGACTTGAAACCAGGAAACATTTTGGCTCAAAGAGAATATCCCTCTGTGGTTGTTGAGGGAGGTATTGGCTATTTCTTTGCTGTCACGGTAACTGAATCGGACATTGAAAATATCGAACTGGGTAATGAAGGGCAGGGGTGGAAATGTATGTCAATTACTGAATTCTTTAATCATAAGAACGTTATACCTGAACATAAGGAGCGTTTGAAAGATTTTCTAGGTTCACGAGAGTTTTAGGGGAAAAATCGGTCACAGTCGCTAACCATTTTGTTCGCACTACGTGCTCTAAAATGCTAAGCGCTCCGACTCGGACTCGCCGCTCAGACCAATGGCGCGGCTCCGTCTTTCGCGACTTTGTTTTGTTGCGACAGAGGAGCTAGAAAACAAGAAGTGCCCTTGTGGTGATTCTCTCATCATCCAGCAAATGAAAAGAACTAGGCAAAAGCCTAGTTCTTTTCATTTTGTGCGGGTGGGGAGAATCGAACTCCCGACCACAGCTTGGAAGGCTGTTGTTATACCACTTAACTACACCCGCAATGCCTCTGCTACAGCAGGCTGTTGTGCAATAGTTACTTTGCACTTAACGACCCCGCATTCTCCCCTAACCACCTCATGGAATCTACAGGGAGTAGCGCATATACTACCAGACTCGCCCACAAGCTCAAGCGAATGTATGATACATAGCATGAAACCTTCACGCCGTCCCTCACACCCCGCTGGAATAGCACGTATCGGGATGTTGCTCACAACGGTCTTCGCGGTGTCTCTTCTTGTTCTAGTAGTAATCACCTACACGCTGCTTCAAGAAGGTACTACCGCGCCATTGGTCACCGAGCAACACACTGCCTCAGTGCTTACATCTCCAGATACAGAAAATGTCGACGTCTCTACCACCCAAGAAGACACTATGTCTGACGAAAATCAGATCTCGGAGGCTGAAGAGGTGTTTGCCGTAGAGGAGAAACAGACAGTGAGTGATGACGTTGATGTACCAGAAGCAACTGAAGCACAGGTTGTATCGTGTACGACTCCGTCACTTGCATGGGAGACTGTACACAAAAATACAGTACCAACGCTCGTGAACATACTCTGCGGAAGTGGAGCACAATCGCCAATATCCGGAGCAACAGGCACCGGCGTCATTATTGATTCGCGTGGCGTTATTCTTACCAACGCCCATGTTGCACAGTACGTCCTCCTTGAGAACCACCCAACGGTACAGGCCGCATGTGTGGTACGCACCGGCTCCCCTGCTCGGGCAACATACACCGCAGAACTCATTGCGCTTCCCAAAGCGTGGGTTGCTAAACACGCTGCCGACATTCGCCTTGAGTACCCCACCGGCACCGGCGAAAATGACTGGGCGCTCTTATACATAACGGGGACCGTTGATGGCTCACCACTCCCGGACGAGTTCCCATTCCTCCCCATCGATGCGCGACACGCAATAACACAAACTAACGACACCACATTGTTGGCTGCATATCCCGCCGGGTTTCTTGGAAGCGCAAGCCTGAGAAGGGACTTGTGGTCTGTTTCCACAATCGCAACAGTGCAGCGCTTATATACGTTTACAGAACAACTCGTTGATATCCTGTCCTTTGGCGGCACTATCGTTGCGCAAGGTGGCGCCTCAGGTGGCGCAGTGGTGAACCAATGGGGCAACCTCGTGGGCATCATTGTTACCAGCAGCACCGGCGCAACTACGGCAGAGAGAGATCTCCGCGCAGTTACTATGTCGCACATCGATGCGAGCATCGCGGCGGAAACCGGGCTACATTTGCATGATTATTTAGAGTCTGGAAACTTTTCTGAGAAAGTAGACACATTTAGTGCAGCGATGTCACCAGCACTACTTGGTTTCTATACATTCTGATAACCCTCTACCCTATCAGCGAAAACAAAAAACCTTGCGATTAATCGCAAGGTTTTTTGTTTTTTGTCGGGGCGCCGAGAATCGGCGTCAGCTCACTAAGCATTTTCTTCGTGCTGTGCACTCGAAAATACTAAGTGGCTCCTGCCCGGGCTCAGGCCTCCTTCGTGCTGTGGCACGCGGCCTTCCGCCTTTCGATTCTCGACTCTATCAGAAAAATAATAGACCCAAGCCATAGCTTGGGTCTATTATTTTTTGTCGGGGCGCCGAGAATCGAACTCGGACCGCTCGGTCCCAAACCGAGTACACTACCACTATGCTACGCCCCGAAACTACTACTGCGTGCGCGCTAGTGTAGCACATGCGTAGCCATTTTCCATAGAGATACTACCCTAGCATACTCAATATGTCCGTTAGAATGGCTTGTCCTTTAGAAATGTCCGATAGGTTCTTACGGACATTTCTAAAGGACATGTTAAAGGACATTCTCTAATAAAAGACACTCTGCCCTCTTGTCCGTTACAAACAGGGTAACTGCTATAAGGTCGAGCTGCCAGTCATCCTCAAGCGCATGCGCTGCATTATATGTCTGTATGGTGCGTTGCAATCGCGCTATTTTCTCTGGATGCATCTGATCTTCGGCGCGAAACGCGCCGTCCGATTCACGTGAAACATCATTTTTGTTTTCACGTGAAATGGTTTTAACTTCCACAAAGTGCATCACGTCCCCTTTCCTTGCAATGATGTCTATCTCTCCCCATGGCTTACGATAGTTGCGTACACATACCTGATACCCTTTGGATCGCAAGAATTCTGCCGCGATAGTTTCACCAATATTCCCAATATGCGTTGTTTTTGAGACTGTTTTCACGTGAAAACATGCTAGCATACTGAGATGAAAACGCGCTCTTTGAAACGTGTTAAAACGTGTTAAAGCGTATATAACACACCTCTTTCACCGACGAAACGCCACAAGCATATACTTCAATCGCTTCCTGATAGCGCTAAACATTGCGGTATTCGGTATATTTATATTAGAAGCATTCGCACCGGAGCATCCAGGTATACGCGCCTTGGAAGTCGCCTTTGGTTGCGCATTTCTACTTGAATACCTTGCCCGCCTTTGGATAGCACCGCGAAAAACGGCATTCATATTTAACATCTACAGCATTATTGATGTACTCGTCATCGCCTCCCTATTCGCCCCACTACTTATTGGCAACCTTGCGCTATTACGTGTTTTGCGCTCACTGCGAATCCTGCGTACCTATTACATTGTAAGTTTGGCGAAAAAAGAGAGTAAAACAGTCACGCAATACAGTGCAACCATCGAAAGCCTGCTCAATTTCTTCGTATTTTTAGGAATTATGACCGCAATTGTCTTTGTTGCTGAGGTGCAATTCAATCCACATATAAATACCTATGTTGACGCGCTCTATTTCACAGTGTCAACGCTCACAACCACCGGGTATGGTGATGTGACGGCAGCCGGCCCATGGGGCAAGCTCCTCTCTGTTGTCGCCATGCTTATTGGTATCACGCTCTTTTTGCAACTCACTCGTACCATATTTTATGGCGCTAAAAAGCAGTACACGTGCCGCGAATGTGGCTTGCATACACACGATATTGATGCAATTCACTGCAAACACTGTGGTAATCCGATAAAGTATAAGCACTCCTCACTTACCGTATAAGGTACGAGAGTTTTCACGTGAAAGCTTCGAATGCACCTTATTCGAGCAAAAATCCCCAAAAGGGCGTATTATATTGCATATTTTGCCACTATGTTTCACAACCCACGCGTTACTCACTGTTTTCACGTGAAAGCTCCTCTGCATTCCACTAGGTTTTAGCTTTACTGTAACTCACTTATACACAGCCCTTTCACGTGAAAAAGGAGGGAAAAAGGTTTCGTAAGTAACGTAAAATGTAGAAAACTGTGCATAAGCCTGTGCATAAAGGACACTTTTGGGGATAACGGACAAAAACTTTCTGTCCGTTAGATTTGTTATCCCCACTGTTAACAGCCTTATGCACAGTTTTTGTCCGTTAGAGCTGGTGCTGTCCGTGACAGGATACTGCTCGATGCTTGAAGTTAAAGGCTTGAGGGGTTTTGCTGTCCTTTATGTGAAAACCCTAGCTATCAACTGATAGCTAGGGTTCTGTATTTTGTATGTGGTGCGGGTAGGGAGAATCGGTCACAGTCGCTAACCATTTTGTTCGCACTACGTGCTCCAAAATGCTAAGCGCTCCGACCCGGGCACCACAAGGGCACTTCCATTGTTTCTAAGAGCATAGCTCTAAGAAAAATTGGTCGCTCGCCCGTTTTGCTCAAGGGAAATCGCAAAAAGCTGCAGCCTCACAAAGCTAAAAAACAGTGCGCAGGCACTGTTTTTCTTTACGTTTTGTGCGGGTAGGGAGAATCGAACTCCCGTCTCAACCATGGCAAGGTCGTGTCATACCACTAAACTATACCCGCAATGTGTGCAGATTATACAAGATTTGTAGGGGGAGGCAATGAGGAAGGGCGGTGTGCCGACGACAGTTACTGAACATGTGGCGTCAGCTCACTAATTCGCTACGCTCATAAGTGGCTCCGTCTTACGAAATACAAACCAGGGACTCGACGACTAGTTGTTGCGTATACTTTTTGACTTGCGTGAGATATGTGGGGTCAAGTTTCTAAGCTCTTTGTGCGACGGGACTTGAACCTGACCGTTACTAAGCTCACATATCGTGCTGCGCACTCATGTTCACTAAGTACGGCGGGTCACGCCTCGCGGTTGTCGCTGCGGCTCCAACATCGCTCCGGCGGTTCGAGTCCCGAAAGTTCCACTTTCCGCTCATTACCCAAAAAATAAAGGACTGGATAAAAATCCAGTCCTTTGTTTTTTGTGCACCCGGAGGGACTCGAACCCCCAACGACGGTTCCGAAGACCGCTGTGATATCCATTTCACCACGGGTGCGTAGCTGCTACTCATTGCGAAGTAACTGCGTTATTCGGTGCGTGCATCATACGGTTATATTCGCTTGAAGGCAATGGGTGTACTACAATTGCGTATATGAAGAAAGATGTTCCATCGGAAATCCTGAACGTGCTTTCCACACTCGAAGAAAAGGGGTTCGCAGCGTACCTCGTCGGAGGATGCGTGCGTGATCTCATTCGAGGCAAGACGCCGAAAGACTGGGACGTGACCACTGATGCAACACCAGAGGAAATCCAGAGTGTGTTCCCAGACTCATTTTATGAGAACGATTTTGGCACGGTGGGGGTGAAGACGGAGTCGGAAGATCCAACGCTGAAGGTAGTGGAAATAACACCGTATCGAGTTGAGTCAACGTATAGCAACGCACGGCATCCTGACGAAGTGACGTTCAGTAAAAATCTTGAGGACGATCTGAAGCGACGAGACTTTACGATGAATGCAATCGCGTATAGCCCGAAGAATGATTTGGTCGTTGACCCGTACGGCGGGGAAGAGGCGATTCGTCTGAAGCGAATTATAGCAGTAGGTAATGCACAAGAGCGTTTTTCCGAAGACGCGCTTCGCATGCTCCGTGCAATCCGCCTTGCAGCTGAGCTTAACTTCGCTATCGAATCGGAAACAGCGGCGGCGATAGCTGCGAGCGCACCGCTTATTACTAAAGTTTCAGCTGAGCGTGTTCGTGATGAATTATCCCGCATCGTTGCCTCGCCAACGCCTATGCAAGCGGTGTTTCTTGCGCAACGTCTCGGTTTGCTCACACATATTATTCCGGAACTTGAAGAGGGTATTAACTGCGAACAAAACCAGGCACACTCATATGATGTATTTGAGCACTTACTTCGTAGTCTGCAGCATGCAGCTGATAAGGAGTATTCTTTCCACGTTCGTTTGTCAGCCTTGTTACATGACGTAGGCAAGCCGGCGAGTCGTCGGTACGATGACGAAAAAAAGGATTACACATTTTACGGGCACGAAGTTATTGGCGCACGCATGACAAAAAAGATATTGACGCGCCTCAAGTTTTCGACCGAAACAATAGACGTGGTTGAACGACTGGTACGATGGCACATGTTCTTTTCCGACCCCGACCAAATCACGCTCAGTGCGGTGCGTCGCATGATTCGCAACGTCGGCGTTGACCACATACAAGAGCTGCTTGAACTCCGCACCTGCGATCGTATCGGAACTGGACGACCGAAAGAACAACCGTTTCGATTTAGGAAATACAAGTCGATGGTTGATGAAGCACTTCGCGACCCCATTTCAGTCGGCATGTTGAAAATCGACGGAACGCACGTAATCGAAATATTGGGAAGTGGTCCCGGGCCAAAAGTTGGATGGATACTCCACGCACTTCTTGAAGAAGTACTCGACGATCCGACACGAAACACGCACGAGTATCTTTCGTCTCGCGCTGAAACACTCGCACAGCTTCCACCTGAAGAGTTGCAAACGCTTGGGGAGCAGGGGAGAAGTCGACGAGAAGAAGAGGACACGAAAGAAGTTGAGGCGCTGCGAAAAAAGCATCACGTTACCTAAGTCAATCTGGAACAAGCGTGACTATATTGAAAAAATTCCTACGAAATATTCGGTAGGGATTTTTTCAACGCAAAAACCGCCTAAAGGCGGTCTCGATATATTTGGGTGATACTCTTTTTACGTGATTCGCTTTTGTTTTTTTGACGAATCCTCGAGAATCCCATAGATGGTTTTTGCATGTGTTTGTGTGTCGTGTGCCACCGTTGTGTAAGAGAAGTTGTCCCTTACGAGTTACGTAGACGATACATCGCGTTTACGTTAATTAGTTTGGAGTTGTGTGTGTTCCTTTTTGGTGCAGCACAGTTCTGACACGAATGAGCAGAAAAGAACTCTATGTGAATGAACTACATCTAACGGACAGTATACACCTGCTAACGGACATATAAAAGACGCTAATACTGTGGATAGTGTCCGTTATCGTGTCCTTTAGATTCTCACGGACACTATTATTGACATTCTAAAGGACAAGATCTACCGAAACAGGGCAGTGGTCGGATCCGAACACATCAGGGTGGATTGCAGCGTTTTCTACGGCTTCTTCAAGCTGCTCGCTGGCAAAAACGTAGTCAAGTCGCCATCCGACATTACGAGCACGTGCGCCGCCCCACGGACTCCACCACGTATAGTATCCGTCTCCTTCAAAAAACATACGGAGTGTATCCGTGAAACCCTCCGCAATCATATTATCTACTCCTTCTCGTTCTTCTACAGTAAATCCTTTATGTCCCTCATTTTCCTTCGGTCGCGCCAAGTCGAGTGGTGTGTGTGCAACGTTTAAATCGCCACAGAACACAACCGGTTTCTTGTTTTGGAGTGTTACACAGTGTTCGAGAAACGCCGGATCCCAATGTTTGTGCCGAAGCGGAAGGCGAGAGAGGTCATCTTTTACATTTGGCGTATACACTGTGACTACAAAAAACTCAGGGAATTCGGCAGTGATGACACGACCCTCCCTATTTGCTTCACCGTATCCATCGGTATACAAGTTATGTTTCTCGGTTATTGCAACAGGCAAACCATATGAAACGTCGAGCGGCTTTCGCTTCGAGTACAGCGCGGTGCCACTATATCCGCGCTTTGTTTGCGACGGATTAAAGAAAGCATGGAACCCCTGCACGTGGCGCATTAAACACAATGTG
>OBIY01000123.1_pt1 | contig 32492 bp, 28 predicted proteins | sample 1519841 | NCBI WGS metagenome assembly OBIY01 (sample SAMN03019774, study PRJEB22545) | beach sand metagenome | biome: beach; feature: sea beach; material: beach sand | place: USA: Municipal Pensacola Beach, FL | collected 2010-07-30 | depth 30-40 cm m
CTGCGCGAGGGCGGCGTACGTCGATCAGCACGCACACGGTCACGCCGCGCCGCTGCGCGGCCTTGAGCGCGTCGATGATGTCGCGTGCCGCGCCGCTGGCGCCGAAGATGTAGGTCGACAGGTAGACGTAGCGCTCGGCCGAGCGGATGGCCTCGATCATGGCCGGGTAGGCCTGGTCGCCGTTGTGCAGGCGCTCGATGTGGCTTCCCGGCAGGCAGGCGCGGTGGCTGATGCGCGCCGAGGCGAGGGCGATCGGGCCCTCCGGCATGGCACCGGGAGCCGGGTCCGTCATGCCGGCGTCGTCCGGCTGTTCGTAGCCGAACTCCAGCGGCAGCGGGAACCGCCGCAGGCGCCGGTGGCGGGTGCGGATACGGTTGACGCCGAAGATGAAGTACAGCAGCGGCCCGCCCAATGGCAGCAGCAGGACGATGCCGATCCACGCCAGCGCCGAGCGGGGGTCGCGCTTGGTCAGCAGCGCGTGCCAGGCGCACAGCAGGCCGAGCGCGGCCTGCAGGGCCAGCGCCAGCCAGCCGAGAGTGGCGGCCAGGTGGGGTGTCATGGCGGCGTCCTAGAAGCGGATGACGCTGCGGATGCTCTGCCCCGCGTGCATCAGGTCGAAGGCTTCGTTGATGCGTTCGAGCGGCAGGGTATGCGTGACGAACTCATCGACCTTGATCTCACCGGCCAGGTAGCGGTCCACGTAACCGGGCAGCTGCGAGCGGCCCTTGACTCCGCCAAACGCGCTGCCGCGCCACACGCGTCCGGTCACCAGCTGGAACGGGCGGGTGCGGATCTCGTCGCCGCCGCCGGCCACGCCGATGATCGTCGACTCGCCCCAGCCCTTGTGGCAGCACTCGAGCGCCGCGCGCATCACGTCCACGTTGCCGATGCACTCGAACGAGTGATCGACGCCGCCGTCGGTCAGCTCGACGATGACCTCCTGGATGGGCGCCGCATGGTCGGCCGGGTTGACGCAGTCGGTGGCCCCCAGCTGGCGGGCCAGCTCGAACTTGGCGGGGTTCAGATCGATGCCGATGATGCGCGCGGCCTTCGCCATGACCGCACCCTGCACCACGGAAAGGCCGATCGCCCCCAGTCCGAACACCGCCACCGTGGCGCCCGGCTGCACCTTGGCGGTATTCAGCACGGCGCCGACGCCGGTGGTGATGCCGCAGCCGAGCAGGCACACCTTGTCCAGCGGCGCGGCGGGGTTGATCCTGGCCACGGCGATTTCCGGCAGCACCGTGTACTCGCTGAAGGTGGATGTGCCCATGTAGTGGTACACGGTCTGGCCGCGGGCACTGAAACGCGCGCTGCCGTCCGGCATCAGGCCCTTGCCCTGGGTACTGCGGATGGCCTGGCACAGGTTGGTCTTGCCCGAGGTGCAGAACGTGCACTGGCCGCACTCGGGCGTGTAGAGCGGGATCACGTGATCGCCGGGCCTGAGCGTGGTGACGCCGGGGCCGACCTGCTCGACGATGCCGCCACCCTCGTGGCCGAGGATGGCCGGGAACACACCCTCCGGATCACGGCCCGACAGGGTGTAGGCGTCGGTGTGGCATACGCCGGTGGCGACCAGGCGCACCAGCACCTCGCCCTGCCGCGGCGGCGCCACCTCCACCTGCTCGATGTCCAGCGGCTGGCCGGCGGCCCAGGCGATGGCGGCGCGTGCTTTCATGAGTCGGCTCCCTGTTCTGTCGCAAGGCACGAGACGGGGCGATTATGCCAACCCGCTTCGCCGCATGCCCCTGCTACCATGCGGCGCCAGCACGGGCGCCGAAGAGCGCCCGGCCGCGACGATAAAGACGGGAGAGGAGAACGCACATGGAGTGGCTGCGTCCAGCAGGCGGCGCCGTGGGGCTGCTGTGCCTGTGGCTGTGGAGCGCCGGTATGGCGCGGGCGGCGACGCCGGACGACCGGGCGATCGCCAACGATCACCTCACCACCGGTGACGTGGTCACCTACGGCATGGGGCTGAATGCGAACCGCTTCAGTCCGCTGCGCCAGCTCAATACCGACACGGTCGGCAGGCTGGCGCCGCAGTGGAGCGCCGAGCTGGACGATGACCGCGGTCAGGAAGCCCAGCCACTGGTGCACGACGGCGTGCTCTACGTCATCACGCACAAGAGCACGTTCGCCTTCGATGCGCGCAACGGCGAGCCGCTGTGGCGGCACGACCTGAGCTTCGAGAAGCGCATGTTCCGCGTGGTGTGCTGCGGCATGGTGGCGCGCGGGGCGGTGCTGTACCGCGGCAAGCTGATCCGCCAGACGCTCGACAACCGGGTGCTGGCGCTGGACATGAAGACCGGCCGCGAGCTGTGGAGCGTGCAGGCCGCCGACTGGCAGGACGGCTACACCATGACCGGTGCGCCGCTGCTGGCCAACGGCGTGGTGATCGCCGGCGTGGCCGGTGGTGACATGGGCATTCGCGGCTTCCTGGACGGGTACGACGCGCAGACCGGCAAGAAGCTGTGGCGGTTCTGGACCACGGCCGGGCCGGACGACCCGGGCGGACAGACCTGGACCGGAGACACCTACCTGCACGGCGGCGGTGCCACCTGGCTGCCCGGTTCCTACGATCCGAAGCTCGACCTCGTGTACTGGGGCATCGGCAATCCCGGGCCCTGGAATGCCACGGTCCGCCCCGGCGACAACCTGTACACGGACAGCGTGGTGGCGTTGCGGCCGAAGACCGGCGAGCGGGTGTGGCACTACCAGTACATCCCCAACGACACCTTCGATTTCGATGGCGTCAACGAGCTGATCCAGACGGAACTGGAAATCGACGGTCGCCAACGGCAGGTCATTCTCAATGCCAACCGCAACGGCTTCTTCTACGTGCTGGACCGCGCCACCGGCGAGTTGCTGCGGGCCAACCGGTTCGTCGACACCCTGAACTGGGCGACCGGGATCGATCCGGCCAGCGGCCGGCCGATCCTGTCCGACACCGCCAGGGCCGTGCTGGCCGGCGAAGAGCGGGTGATCTGGCCGTCCAACATCGGCGGCAAGAACTGGGGGCCGGCCTCGTACAACCCGCACACCGGGCTCGTGTACCTGAACGGGTTCGAGCTGTCGATGAACTACAAGCTGATGAGTGCCTCCTGGCGGCGCGGCATGATGTACGTGGCGGCCGACTTCTCGTTCCGCCTGCCGGAGGACGGGCCGCCGCTGGGTTACCTGCGCGCCGTGGATCCGCTCACCGGCGAGCGGGTGTGGCAGGTGCCGTACGACCCGCCGGCCAACGGCGGCACGCTGAGCACGGGCGGCGATCTGGTGTTCACCGGCCTGATGACCGGCGAGCTGGTGGCCCATGACGCCCGCAGCGGCGAGCGGCTGTGGAGCCACAAGACGGCCTCCGGCATCATCGGCCCGCCCATCACCTACGAACTCGACGGCCGGCAGTACGTGGCCGTGATGAGCGGCGTCGGCGGCCTGCTGGCGCTGTACCTGCCGCATCCGGAACTGGCGCGGGTGCCGCGCGGCGGCAGCGTCACCGTGTTTGGCCTGCCGCAGGAGCAGGCGCGGTGAGGGCGGGGCTGTGGGTTGCCGGCCTGCTCGGCGGCGCGGCCATGGCCGGGACACCCGATCCCGGGCAGGTGGCGGTCGGCGACCAGCTGTACCGGCAACTGTGCCAGCGCTGTCATGGCTATCGGCTGCAAACCAGCGGTGCCGCGTCGTTCGACCTGCGGCGGTTTCCGGCCGGTGATCGGCGGCGTTTTCACGACGCCGTGATGCACGGCAAGGACCAGATGCCGGCCCACGACGACATCCTCACCGACGAGGACGTGGCGGCCTTGTTCGCCTACGTGGTGGCGACGCAGCGGGAGCTGACGCGATGAATGCGCCGCGCCGGGCCCTCGCCGCTGTCCTGCTGGCGTCCATGTTGCAGGCCGGCGCGGCCTTGGGCATGGGGCAGGGGCTCAAGGTGTGTCTCGAAAGCGGGCCGCCGCCGCTGTCGTCCGGCGCGCACGAGGGCGTCGATCTGGCCGTCACCCGTGCGGTGGCGCAGTGGCTGGGGCGCCCGCTGGAGATTGTCTGGTACGAGGTGGAGGATGATGCCGACAGCTTGCCGGCGGCGCAGATCAACGGGTTGCTGTCGGCGGGCGTGTGCCAGTTGGCGGGCGGGGTTCCGCTGGTCAGCGACGGCCTGCGCGCGCCGGCCGCGACACCGGTGCCGGTCGAGCTGCCGGACGGCGGCCGCCGCTTCGTGAAGCCGGGGGCGCTGATGCACACCACGCCGTACCGGGCGGTGGACTTTCGCGTGGTGCTCAACCGGACGGCCGACGTCGATACCGTGACAGGACTGGATGCGTTGCGTGGCGTGCGGGTGCTGGCCGAGCAGGGCAGCCTGGCCGATCACCTGCTGTTGGCACACGGCGGCGGTGTGCTGCGGGCCGACGTGGTGCACGTGCCGATGCGGCAGGCCGGCGTCCTGGCGGCACTGGCGCGCGGTACGGCCGACGCCGCCCTGGTGGACGGCCCGCAGTGGGACGCCTACCGCGCCGCGCATCCGGACACCGCCCTGCGTGACAGCGGCTTCAGACACCCGCTGCAGATCAACGTCGGCTTCGTCGCGCTCGCTACCGAGCGCGGGCGGGTGGAACTGTTCGATGTGGCGCTGGACGACCTGCGCGGCAGCGGCGACATCGAGGCCGTATTCGACCGTCTGGGCTACCGCTACAACGCGCCGGTCGAGCCGGTGGTGCTGCCACCGCTCACAGTGCGCCTGTTGGCGGCGCCGGCCGTGAACCGTTGACCCGGGCGGCTATCCGCCCGGCCGCAGAAGCGGCGGGCGAAAAGAGTGTTTGGTGATCTGAACGAACGTCCGACGCCGCCGCGCGTCGCGCTGTGTGTCGCCCGGACGGCTTGGCCGCAGCTGGTCGCTATCGGTAGAATGCCGGCCTTACCAGCACCTGTGGTGGCGGGCGGCGGCGACGCTTCCCGCCCCTTTTGCTGCGCCCGACATCAACGCCCCACCGGGAGCCTGCATTGCCCGAGCCAGCACTTCTTGCCCTTGCCGACGGTACGCTGATGCACGGCGTGTCCGTTGGCGCCACCGGCCACGCCGTGGGAGAGGTGGTGTTCAACACCGCCATCACCGGCTATCAGGAAATCCTCACGGACCCGTCCTACCGCCGCCAGCTTGTCACCCTGACCTATCCGCACATCGGCAACGTTGGCTGCAACCCGCAGGACGAGGAATCGGCCCAGGTGCATGCCGCCGGGCTGGTGATCCGCGACGCGCCGCGCCGGCGTTCGAGCTGGCGGGCGCAGCAGTCGCTGGATGACTACCTGCGCGAGCGTGGCGTGGTCGCCATCGCCAACATCGACACGCGCGCGCTGACCGGCCGCCTGCGCAGCGGCGGCGCCCAGGCCGGCTGCATCGTGGCCGGTGCCGATCCGGACCCCGAGTTCGCGCTGGCGAAGGCGCGCGCCTTCGCCGGCCTGCAGGGCATGGACCTGGCGCAGGAGGTCAGCTGCACGGAACCGTATCCGTGGCGGGACAGCGTGTGGACGCTGGACGGCTTCGAGCCGGCGCCGGCGGCGCGCTTTCGCGTGGTGGCGTACGACTTCGGCATCAAGCGCAACATCCTGCGCTGCCTGACGGCGGCCGGGTGTGATGTGACGGTGGTGCCGGCCAGGACGCCGGCAGCGGACGTCCTGGCGCTGCAGCCGGATGGCGTGTTCCTGTCCAACGGCCCCGGGGACCCGGAGCCATGCGAGTACGCCATTGCGGCGATCGGCGAGTTCCTGGAGCGCGGCGTGCCGCTGTTCGGCATCTGCCTGGGGCATCAGCTGCTGGCTCTGGCGGCCGGGGCGCGCACGGTGAAGATGAAGTTCGGTCACCACGGCGCCAATCATCCGGTGTTCGAGGCGGCGACCGGGCGCGTACTGATCACCAGCCAGAACCACGGTTTCGCCGTCGACGAGGCCAGCCTGCCGGCGCACCTGACGGCGACGCATCGGTCGCTGTTCGACCGCTCGCTGCAGGGCATTGCCCATACCGACAAACCGGCCTTCGGTTTCCAGGGTCACCCGGAAGCCAGTCCGGGGCCGCATGATGCGGCACATCTTTTCCAACAGTTCGCCGACCTGATGGCGGCCCACCGCGGCGCCTGAGGACTCCCGTGCCTAAACGTACTGACATCAAGAGCATCCTGATCATCGGCGCCGGTCCGATCGTGATCGGTCAGGCCTGTGAGTTCGACTACTCCGGTGCCCAGGCCTGCAAGGCGCTGCGCGAGGAAGGCTACCGGGTGGTGCTGGTCAACTCGAATCCGGCCACCATCATGACCGACCCGGACATGGCCGACGCGGTCTATATCGAGCCGATCGCCTGGCCGGTGGTGGCCAAGATCATCGAGCGCGAGCGCCCGGACGCGCTGCTGCCGACCATGGGGGGGCAGACCGCGCTCAACTGTGCCCTGGACCTGGCGCGCGAGGGCGTGCTGGAGCAGTTCGGCGTGGAGATGATCGGCGCCACCCGCGATGCCATCGACAAGGCCGAGGACCGCGAGCGCTTTCGCGAGGCGATGGGCCGCATCGGTCTGGCCACGCCGCGTTCGGCGCTGGCGCACAGCATGGAAGAGGCCGTGCAGGTGCAGGCGCAGATCGGTTTCCCGACCATCATCCGGCCGTCCTTCACCATGGGCGGCAGCGGCGGGGGCGTGGCCTGGAACCGCGAGGAGTTCGTCGCCATCTGCGAGCGCGGGCTGGATCTGTCGCCGACGCGCGAGCTGCTGATCGAGGAATCGATCATCGGCTGGAAAGAGTTCGAGATGGAGGTCGTTCGCGACCGCAACGACAACTGCATCATCGTCTGCTCGATCGAAAATTTCGACGCCATGGGCGTGCACACCGGCGACTCCATCACGGTGGCCCCGGCGCAGACCCTGACCGACCGTGAATACCAGATCATGCGCGACGCCTCGCTGGCGGTGTTGCGCGAGATCGGCGTCGAGACCGGCGGCTCGAACGTGCAGTTCGCCGTCAACCCGGCCGACGGGCGGCTGGTGGTCATTGAAATGAACCCGCGCGTGTCGCGGTCGTCCGCGCTGGCCTCCAAGGCCACCGGCTTTCCGATCGCCAAGGTGGCCGCCAAGCTGGCGGTCGGCTACACGCTCGACGAACTCAAGAACGAGATCACCGGCGGCGTGACGCCGGCCTCGTTCGAGCCGTCCATCGACTATGTGGTCACCAAGGTGCCGCGGTTCAACTTCGAGAAGTTCCCGCAGGCCGATGGCACGCTGACCACGCAGATGAAGTCGGTGGGCGAGGTGATGGCCATCGGCCGCACCTTCCAGGAGTCGCTGCAGAAGGCCATGCGCGGGCTGGAAACCGGCATCGACGGTTTCACGCCGCGCCTGACCGGCCGTGACGAGGAAGCACTCGACTACCTGCGCCAGCGCTTGCGCACGCCATCCGACGATCGCCTGCGCTATATCGGCGACGCGTTCCGCTGCGGCCTGTCGCTGGACGAGGTGCAGACCCTTACTGGCATCGACCCCTGGTTCCTGGACCAGGTGGCCGAGATCATCGAGGTGGAGATGCAGATCGCGGCGGCCAGCTTTGCCGCCACCGACGCGGACACCCTGCGATCCTGGAAGCGTCTGGGGTTCTCGGACAGTCGCCTGTCCGCGCTGCTGGGGGTGAGCGAGGACGCGGTGCGTCAGCGCCGGCGCCAGCTCGGCGTGGTGCCGGTCTACAAGCGCGTCGATTCCTGCGCCGCCGAGTTCCCGACCGCCACCGCGTACATGTACTCGACCTACGAGGACGAGTGCGAGTCGAACCCCAGCGACCGGCGCAAGGTGATGATCCTCGGCGGTGGGCCGAACCGCATCGGCCAGGGCATCGAGTTCGATTACTGCTGCGTGCACACGGCGCTGGCACTGCGCGAGGCGGGTTTCGAGACCATCATGGTCAACTGCAACCCGGAGACGGTGTCCACCGACTACGACACCGCCGACCGGCTGTACTTCGAGCCGCTGACGCTGGAGGACGTGCTCGAGATCGTGCGCGTCGAGCAACCGTGGGGCGTGATCGTGCAGTTCGGCGGCCAGACGCCGCTGAAGCTGGCGCGGGCGCTGCTGGCGGCCGGGGCGCCGATCATCGGCACCACGCCGGACGCCATCGACCGCGCCGAGGATCGCGAGCGCTTCCAGCAGGTGGTGGACAAGCTCGGCCTGCGTCAGCCGGCCAACCGCATGGCGGCCAGCCTGGAGCAGGCGCTGACGGCGGCGGCGGAGATCGGGTATCCGCTGGTGATGCGCCCGTCGTATGTGCTCGGCGGCCGCGCCATGGAAATCGTCCATGACGAGGCCGGGCTGCGCGCCTACATGCAGAACGCCAGCCATGTGTCGGCCGCCTCGCCGGTGCTGCTGGACCGCTTCCTGGACGACGCGCTCGAAGTCGACGTGGACGCGGTCAGCGACGGCACGCGGGTGATCATTGGCGGTGTCATGGAGCACATCGAGCAGGCCGGCGTGCACTCGGGCGATTCCGCCTGCTGTCTGCCGCCGTACAGCCTGGACGCGCCGGTGGTGGACGAGATGCGCCGCCAAACCGTCCTGCTGGCGCGCGAGCTGGGCGTGGTTGGCCTGATGAACATCCAGTTCGCGGTCAAGCAGGGCGAGGTTTTCCTGCTGGAAGTGAACCCGCGCGCCTCGCGCACCGTGCCGTTCGTGTCCAAGGCCACGGCGGTGCCGCTGGCCAAGGTGGCGGCGCGCTGCATGGCGGGAATCGACCTGCAGGCGCAGGGCATCGAGGCCGAGGTGACGCCGCCGTACTTCTCGGTCAAGGAAGCGGTGTTCCCGTTTGCCAAGTTCCCGGGCGTGGACATCATCCTCGGCCCGGAGATGAAGTCCACCGGCGAGGTCATGGGCGTCGGGCGCAGTTTTGGCGAGGCCTACGGCAAGGCGCAGCTGGCGGCGGGCAACCCGCTGCCGGCCGGCGGACGCGCCTTCATCAGCGTGCGCCAGGCCGACAAGGGGCCGCTGTTGATGCAGGTGGCGAACGACCTGCGCCGCTGCGGCTTCGAGTTGATTGCGACCCGTGGTACCGCCGAGACGCTGATCGCTGCAGGCATACCCTGCGGCGTGGTAAACAAGGTCAAGGAAGGTCGGCCCCACATCGTGGACATGATCACCAACGGTGAGGTGGCCTTCGTTCTGAACACCACCGAAGGCAAGCAGGCGATCGCGGATTCGTTCGCCATTCGCGCGGCGGCGTTGCGGTTCAAGGTGCCGCACACCACCACGCTGGCCGGGGCACGGGCGACCTGCCTGGCGCTCGACAGCCGCGGCGACATCCAGGTCGAGAGCCTGCACCGTCTGCACACTGAGCTGAGCTAGTCATGACCCGCGAACCGATCACCGCCCGCGGCGCCGAGCAGTTGCGCCGCGAACTTGACGACCTGAAATCCGTGCAACGGCCGCGCGTGATCGCGGCCATCGCCGAAGCGCGTGCCCACGGCGACCTGAAGGAGAACGCCGAGTACCACGCGGCCAAGGAGCAGCAGGGCTTCATCGAAGGCCGTATCAGTGAAATCGAGGATCGCCTCGGTCGCGCCGAAGTGATCGATCCGGCCAGGTTGTCCGGAGAAAAGGTGGTGTTCGGCGCGACAGTGACCGTGGTCAACCTGGACTCGGACGAGGAAGTCACCTATCAGGTCGTGGGCATCGACGAGGCCGACATCAAGCAGGGGCGTGTGTCGTTCCGCGCGCCCCTGGCGCGGGCGCTCATTGGCCGCGCCGTCGGTGACGAGGTGGTGGTGCCGGCCCCGGGTGGCGATCAAACCTATGAAATTCTGGCGGTCGATTACCGCTGAGGCGGCCGGTGGCGGTCGGGCGCCGTGAGCCGGCGGGGTAACACGCGTCGCTGGCTCGAACGGCATGCATCGGATCCCTACGTGCGTCAGGCGCAAACGCAGGGGTATCGGTCGCGTGCCAGTTTCAAGCTGCTGGAGATCAATCGCCGCGACCGGCTGCTGCAGGCCGGTGCCACGGTGGTGGACCTGGGTGCCGCGCCGGGTGGCTGGTCGCAGGTCGCGGTCGAACAGGTGGGACCGCGAGGCCGGGTGGTGGCGGTCGATCTGCTGGACATGGCACCGATGCCCGGTGTCGAGTTCATTCAAGGTGATTTCAACGACCAGGCGGTACTGGCCCGGTTGCTCGAGCGGTTGCCGCAGGGTGCCGATCTTGTGATGTCCGACATGGCCCCCAACCTGACCGGGGTGCGGGCGATCGACCAGCCGGCCGCGTTGCACCTGGCGGAGTTGGCGCTGGACCTGGCCACGCGTGTGTTGAAACCCGACGGGGCGTTGCTGGTCAAATGCTTCGAAGGCGCTGGCAGCCAAGACCTGCGGGCGCTGTTTGCCCAACGCTTCGAGCGCGTGCTGGTGCGAAAACCGGCTGCATCGCGCGATCGCAGCCGCGAGCATTACCTGATCGGTCGCGGTATGCTGCCGACAAACGATTAGTAAACGATTGGCGGTCCGCTGGTGCCAGCGCCGCCCCTTATATAGCGACCGGAGACGCGCTACGTGAATTCAATGTCCCGCAACATCGTCCTGTGGATCGTGGTGGCGCTGGTGCTGATGGCGGTGTTCAACAGCTTCGGACCACAGCGCAACGCCGAGCGCACCATGGACTATTCGCAGTTCATCGGGCAGGTCAAGAGCGGGCAGATCGACCAGGTCGTGATCGAGGATGGCAGCGTGCGCGGCGTGACCAGCGGCGGTGAAAAGTTTGTCGTCTATACGCCGAACGACCCGCACATGATCGACGACCTGCTGGCCAATAACGTCGGTATCGAGGTGGCGGCGCCGGATCGTCAGTCGTTGTTGATGCAGGTGTTCATCTCCTGGTTCCCGATGTTGCTGCTGATCGGCGTGTGGGTGTTCTTCATGCGTCAGATGCAGGGCGGGCCCGGGAAGGGCGGCGTGATGCCGTTCGGCAAGAGCCGTGCGCGTATGCTCACCGAGGATCAGGTGCGTGTGACCTTCGCCGACGTGGCCGGGGTCGACGAGGCCAAGGAGGAGGTGCACGAACTGGTGGACTTCCTGCGCGACCCGTCCAAGTTTCAGCGTCTGGGTGGGCGCATTCCGCGCGGGGTGCTGATGGTGGGCTCGCCGGGTACCGGCAAGACCCTGCTGGCGCGGGCCATCGCCGGTGAGGCCAAGGTGCCGTTCTTCACCATTTCCGGCTCGGACTTCGTCGAACTGTTCGTCGGTGTCGGTGCGTCGCGCGTGCGCGACATGTTCGAGCAGGCCAAGAAGCACGCGCCGTGCATCATTTTCATCGACGAGATCGATGCCGTCGGCCGGCACCGTGGAGCGGGGCTGGGGGGCGGTCACGACGAGCGCGAACAGACCCTGAATCAGCTGCTGGTCGAGATGGACGGCTTCGAGGGCAATGAAGGCGTCATCGTCATCGCCGCCACCAACCGTCCGGACGTTCTCGATCCGGCGTTGCTGCGCCCCGGTCGTTTCGATCGCCAGGTGGTGGTGCCGCTGCCGGACATCGTCGGTCGCGCCCAGATTCTCAAGGTGCACATGAAGAAGGTGCCGCTGGCGGCGGATGCCCAGGCCGAGGTCATTGCCCGGGGAACGCCGGGATTCTCGGGCGCGGACCTGGCCAACCTCGTCAACGAGGCGGCCTTGTTCGCGGCGCGCCGGAACAAGCGCGTCGTGGACCAGGAAGACTTCGACCGCGCCAAGGACAAAATCATGATGGGCGTCGAGCGCCGCTCGATGGTCATGAACGACGACGAGAAGCGCCTGACGGCGTATCACGAGGCCGGGCACGCCATCGTCGGTTTGTCGGTTCCGGCGCATGACCCGGTGTACAAGGTGAGCATCATTCCGCGCGGCCGCGCGCTGGGTGTGACCATGTTCCTGCCGGAGGAGGACCGCTACAGCCTCAGTCGCGAGCGGCTGGAGAGCCAGATCTGCAGCCTGTACGGCGGCCGTATCGCCGAGGAACTGGTGTTCGGGCCCCAGGCTGTAACGACCGGCGCGTCGAACGACATCAAGCGCACCACGGACATCGCCCGCAACATGGTGACCCGCTGGGGCATGTCGGCGCGGCTCGGGCCGATGACGTTCGAGGAGGACGAGGGCGAGGTTTTCCTGGGTCGTAGCGTGACGCAGCACAAGAATGTGTCCGACGACACGGCGGCGGCCATCGACGAGGAGATCCGGGCCATCCTCGAGCGCAGCTACGCACGTGCCAAGGAGATCCTGAACGGACGCATGGAGACGCTGCACGCCATGGCCGACGCGCTGATCCGCTTCGAGACCATCGACAAGGAGCAGATTGACGACCTGATGGCCGGCCGGCCGGCGCGTCCCCCGGCGACGCCGCCCTCGTCGGACCGTCCAGTGCCGCCGTCGGCGGCGCCCAGCACGGACAATGGGGCCGACGGCGCCCCGAGCCTGCCCTGAGTGAAGCACTCCGGCCGCGGAGCCGGTGGTGGTGCGGTATCAATGCAGCTTGACTGCGCGGGGAAGGGCCTGGATCTGCGCCGTCCAGGCGTGATGGGGGTGCTCAACCTGACCCCCGACTCGTTCTCGGGGGATGGACTCGCCACGGATGTGGGGGCTGCCTGTGAACGGGCGCTGATGCTCGAAGCGGCGGGTGCAGCCGTCATCGACATCGGCGGCGAATCCACCCGTCCGGGCGCCGCACCGGTTTCCGTGCGCGAGGAACTGGCGCGTGTGTTGCCGGTGATCAAGCGGCTGGCGCCGCAGCTACGCGTGCCCATTTCCATCGATACACGCCAGGCGTGGGTCATGCGGGAGGCCGTGGCGGCCGGCGCGGGCCTGATCAACGACATCGCCGCGCTGCGCGAGGCCGGTGCGCTGAAGGCCGCCGCCGAACTTGGCGTTCCGGTGGCGCTCATGCACATGCAGGGCCAACCACGCACCATGCAGCAGGCGCCGAACTACGCCGACGTGGTCGCCGATGTGGCGGCTTTCCTGGGCGAGCGGGTGCAGGCGTGCCGCGAGGCCGGCATCGTCGACGGGCGCCTGTTACTGGACCCTGGCTTCGGTTTTGGCAAGACACCGGAGCACAATTTGGCGCTTCTGGGTGGGTTGCCCACGCTTGCGGCGCTGGGATTTCCGTTGCTGGTGGGGTTGTCCCGCAAGTCACTGATTGGCGCCGTCACGGGCGCGCCGGTGCAGGCCCGCCTCGGGGGCAGCGTGGCGCTGGCCGTCTTGGCGGCCGAGCGGGGCGCGCGGTTGATTCGCGTGCACGATGTGGCGGAGACGGTGCAGGCGCTGAGCATGCTCGATGCACTGACCGCGATTCGATGACAGTGCCACGGGCCGTGGCCGGCAGGCGCCGCGCCGCATGAAGGGAGGATGACGATGGCTGAACGGCGTTACTTCGGTACCGACGGGGTGCGGGGAACGGTCGGAGAAGGCTTTTTCACACCCGATTTCGTGCTGCGCCTGGGGTGGGCGATTGGCAGCGTGCTGCGCCGGGACGGTCGCGGCACGGTGGTGGTCGGCAAGGACACCCGCGTGTCCGGGTACATGCTCGAGTCCGCGCTGGAGGCCGGCCTGTCGGCCGCCGGCATGGATTGCCTGCTGCTGGGCCCCATGCCGACGCCCGCGGTCGCCTACCTCACCCGCACCTTTCACGCGCGCGCCGGGATCGTCATCAGCGCCTCACACAATTCATACCCCGACAACGGCATCAAGGTGTTCTCCGGCGACGGCGAGAAGTTGGCCGACGCGGTGGAGGCGGAGATAGAGCGTTGCCTGGAGCATCCGCTGGTCATGGTGGCGCCGACGCATCTTGGCAAGGCGCGGCGCGTTGTCGACGCGGGGGGGCGCTACATCGAGTTCTGCAAGCGGGCGCTGAACGATGGTCACGACCTTCGCGGGATGAGTCTGGTGGTCGACGCGGCCAACGGGGCGGCCTACCAGGTGGCGCCGGCGGTGTTTCGCGAGCTGGGCGCCAACGTGACAGCCATCGGTGTCAGTCCAGACGGCTACAACATCAATCAGGACTGCGGGTCGACCGCACCGGCGGCGCTGCAGCGGGCGGTCGTGGAGGCAGGGGCCGACCTTGGCGTGGCGCTGGACGGGGATGCCGACCGGCTGATCCTGGTCGATGCCGACGGCGAGGTGGTCGACGGCGATGAGATTCTGGGCATTCTGGCGCTGGCGCGGCACGCCGCCGGGACGCTCGGTGGCGGCGTGGTCGGTACCCAGATGAGCAATTTCGGCCTGGAGCGGGCGCTTCACGACGCCGGTATCGAGTTCGCCCGGGCGAAAGTCGGCGACCGCTACGTGATGGAGCAGTTGCGCGCGCGCGGCTGGCTGCTGGGCGGTGAAACGTCGGGACACGTGCTGTGTCTGGACCGAACCACCACGGGCGACGCGTTGGTGACGGCGTTGCAGGTGCTGTCGGTGATGCGCGGCAGCGCGCGGTCGCTGGCCGAGCTCAAGCGCTTTATGGCCAAGTACCCGCAGCGCCTTGTCAATGTCGCGCTGGCACGGGGATACGACCCCGATCATTGCGGGCGTGCACAGCAGGCCCTTGCCGCGGCCCAGGCACAGCTGGGTGATCGTGGGCGTGTCCTGCTGCGCAAGTCGGGCACCGAGCCGTTGGTGCGGGTGATGGTCGAGGGCGAGGACGCCCGGCTGGTGGATGCCCTGAGCGAGCAGATCGCCGCCGAGCTGCGGGCTGCCATGGCCCCACAGGCCCCGCCGGCGGCCCGTTTGGCGTAGCCCCCCATCTCGTCGGCGCGCAGTCATTCGCCCGCGAATGGCTGCCTGGCGTTTGATTCGGGCCGGGCGGCCCAGTACCATGCGCGCCTCTTCGCAAAGCGGAATGCCGTGTGTCGATGTCGCGCAAGCTAGTCGTAGGTAACTGGAAAATGCATGGCAGTCGCGCCCAGGTGGGCGAGCTGCTGGAAGCGCTCAAGGCCGGATCGGCCCGCGCGCAGGGTGTGGGGGTCGCGGTGTGTCCGCCGTTCCCGTATCTGGCGCAGGCGGTGGGGCTGCTGGCCGGCACCGACATCGGCGTCGGCGCGCAGAACCTGGCGGTCGAGACCGCGGGTGCCTACACCGGTGAGGTGTCGGGCGAGATGCTCGCCGATGTCGGGTGCCGCTACGTCATCGTCGGACATTCCGAGCGGCGCACCCTGTACGGCGAGGACAGCGCGCTGGTGGCGCGCAAGTACAAGGCCGCGACCGAACAGGGTTTGGTACCGATCCTGTGTGTCGGCGAGCAACTGTCCGAACGGGAGGCGGGTACCACCGAGCAGGTGGTGGCGGCGCAGCTGGATGCGGTGCTCGACCTGTGTGGTGAAGCGGCGCTGGCCAGTGCATTGATTGCTTACGAGCCGGTGTGGGCGATCGGCACCGGCAAGGTGGCGACGCCGGAGCAGGCGCAGGCCGTGCACGCCTTCATTCGCGGCCGCGTGGCACGTGGTGCGGACACCCCGACGCTGCTCTACGGCGGCAGCGTCAAGCCGGATAACGCGGCGGGCCTGTTTGTTCAGCAGGATGTCGATGGGGGGCTTATCGGCGGTGCCAGTCTGGATGCCGACCACTTTCTGGCCATCTGTGAAGCGGCGCGCAGCTGATGCTCATTCTTCTGATCGTTCATGTCATCGTCTGCCTGGTGCTGGTCGGTTTGGTGCTGATTCAGCAGGGGCAGGGTGCCGACGCTGGCGCGGCCTTCGGCAGCGGTGCATCCGCCACGGTGTTCGGCAGTCGCGGTGCCGGATCGTTCCTGACACGGCTGACCGCCGTCCTCGCGACGGCGCTGTTCCTGAACAGCCTCGTGCTGGCCTATCTGGGGTCGCAGACCGGCCAGCCGAGCAGCGTTACTGATAAACTTGCACCTGCGCCGGTGACTCAGCCGGCAGTGCCGGCGCCGGCCGGTGCGGACGCGGGGTCGATGCCGTCATCGACGTCCGAGCCCGCGAAGCCCGGCAGTTGATTTCAGCCGATGTGGTGGAATTGGTAGACACGCCATCTTGAGGGGGTGGTGACGCAAGTCGTGTCGGTTCGAGTCCGACCATCGGCACCAGGGTTGGGACGTCGTAGACCGCCGCCGGGCGGCTCCGCTGGCGTCCGCTGAAGAACGCTCAACAACCGCGCAGGATTGTTAACGCATGTTGCTGCAATACTTGCCCATCGCCCTGCTGCTCGCGGTGGGCGTGGCGATTGGCGCCATCGCCATCCTGATCGGGCGCTTCGTCGGCCCCAATCGGCCGGATCCAGAAAAACTCTCGGCCTACGAGTGCGGCTTCGAGGCGTTCGAAGACGCCCGCATGAAGTTCGACGTCCGCTACTACCTGGTGGCGATCCTGTTCATCATTTTCGATCTCGAGGTCGCCTTCCTGTTTCCCTGGGCGGTTGGCCTCAAGCAGGGCCTGTTCGGCGGCTTCGGCTTTCTCGCGATGATGCTGTTCCTGGGTCTGCTGGTGATCGGTTTCATTTACGAATGGAAGAAAGGGGCCCTCGAATGGGAGTAGAGACGCTCAACGAGCGTGGCTTCCTGACCACCACCGTCGACCAGGTGGTCAACTGGAGCAAGACGGGCTCGTTGTGGCCGGTGACCTTCGGCCTGGCATGTTGCGCGGTCGAGATGATGCAGGCCGGGGCCTCGCGCTACGACCTGGACCGTTTCGGGATCATCTTCCGGCCGAGCCCGCGGCAGTCGGATCTGATGATCGTCGCCGGCACGCTGGTCAACAAGATGGCGCCGGCGTTGCGCAAGGTGTACGACCAGATGGCCGAGCCGCGCTGGGTGCTGTCGATGGGGTCGTGCGCCAACGGCGGCGGCTACTACCATTACTCCTATGCGGTGGTGCGTGGCTGTGACCGTATCGTGCCGGTCGATGTCTACGTGCCGGGCTGTCCGCCGACGGCGGAGGCCCTGTTGTTCGGGCTGATCCAGCTGCAGAACAAGATTCGTCGCACCCACACCATCGTTCGCTAGCCATGAGCACGCGGACAGAACAACTGGTGGCGGCGCTGCGCGAGCAGTTTGGCGAGCGTCTGCTCGAGGTGTCGATCGGCGCCGGCGAGCAGGTGACGGTGCGGCTGGCTGCCGACGAGGTGCCCGCCGTCTGTGGGCAGCTGCGGGACCAGCCGGCGCTGGGCTTCGATCAGCTGATCGACGTCTGCGGCGTCGATTACGCCGATTTCCCGGGTGCCGACGGGCAGCCGCGCTTCGCCGTCGTGTACCACCTGCTTTCCACGGCGCAGAACTGGCGTCTGCGTGTGCGTGCCCTGCTGGACGACGGTTTTCCGCTGGTCGGCTCGGTGGTGGATGTGTGGCCGGCGGCCAATTGGTTCGAGCGCGAAGCGTTCGACCTGTTCGGCATCGTGTTCGACGGGCACCCGGACCTGCGCCGCATCCTCACCGACTACGGTTTCGTCGGGCATCCGCTGCGCAAGGACTTCCCGCTCAATGGTGAGGTGGAAATGCGTTATGACCCGCAGCAGGGTCGCGTGATCTACGAGCCGGTCAGCATCGAGAACCGCATCACCGTGCCGCGGGTGCGGCGCGACGATTTCCGTTACGAGCACCCGGCCGGGTAAGGCGACATGGCCGAAATACGCAACTACACCATGAACTTCGGGCCGCAGCATCCGGCGGCCCACGGCGTGCTGCGCCTGGTGCTGGAGATGGACGGCGAGGTCGTGCAGCGTGCCGACCCGCACGTGGGGCTGCTGCACCGCGGCACCGAAAAGCTGGCCGAGAGCAAGCCGTACAACCATTCCATCGGCTACATGGACCGGCTCGATTACGTGTCCATGATGTGCAACGAGCACGCCTATGTGCTGGCGGTGGAGAAGCTGCTCGGTATCGAGCCGCCGAAACGCGCGCAGTACATCCGCGTCATGTTCGACGAGATCACGCGCATCCTGAACCACCTGATGTGGCTGGGGGCGCACGCGCTCGACATGGGCGCCATGACGGTCTTTCTGTACGCGTTTCGCGAGCGCGAGGACCTGATGGACTGCTACGAGGCGGTCTCCGGCGCGCGCATGCACGCAACGTACTACCGGCCCGGCGGCGTCTACCGCGACCTGCCCGACAGCATGCCGAAGTACCAGACGTCCAAGTGGCGCGACGAGAAGGCGATCAAGGCCATCAATCGCGACCGTGAAGGCACGTTGCTGGATTTCATCGAAGCCTTTACCGAGCGCTTCCCGTCCTGCGTCGACGACTACGAGTCGCTGCTGACCGACAACCGCGTGTGGAAACAGCGCACCGTCGGCATCGGTGTGGTGACCCCGGAGCGGGCGCGCGAGCTGGGCTTCACGGGGCCTATGCTGCGCGGCTCGGGCATTGCCTGGGATCTGCGTCGCAAGCAGCCCTACGCGGCGTACAACGACGTCGACTTCCAGGTGCCGGTCGGCGTCAACGGCGACTGTTACGACCGCTACCTGGTGCGCGTGGCGGAGATGCGCCAGAGCAACCGCATCGTGCGGCAGTGTGTGGACTGGCTGCGTGCCAACCCCGGGCCGGTGATGGTGGACGACCACAAGATCACCCCGCCGTCGCGCACCGAGATGAAGGCCGACATGGAGGCCTTGATCCATCACTTCAAGCTGTTCACCGAAGGCTACAGCGTGCCGCAGGGCGAGGTGTACGCGGCGGTCGAGGCGCCGAAGGGCGAGTTTGGCGTGTACATGGTCAGCGACGGCTCGAACAAGCCGTACCGGGTCAAGCTGCGGGCGCCCGGTTTTTCGCACCTGGCGGCCATCGACGAGATGGTGCGCGGTCACATGCTGGCCGACCTGGTGGCAATCATCGCCACCCTGGACATCGTGTTTGGCGAGATCGACCGATGAGTGAGCCGTACCGGGGCATCCTGTCCGAGCATGCCCGTCACGAGATCGACCACTGGGTGGGCAAGTTTCCGCCCGAGCGCAAGCGTTCGGCCGTGCTGGCGGCGCTGCGCGAGGTGCAGCACGAGAACGGTGGGTATCTGACGGTCGAACTGATGGACGCGGTGGCCGAGTACCTGGAACTGGCGCCGATCGACGTGTACGAGGTCGCCACCTTTTACTCGATGTTCGAGACCAAGCCGGTGGGCCGGCACTCGATCTCGGTGTGCACCAATATCTCGTGCATGCTGCGCGGCGCGGACGACATCGTGGCGCATCTCGAGGGCAAGCTCGGGATCAAGACCGGCGAGAGCACGCCCGATGGCAAGTTTTACCTCAAGCCCGAAGAAGAGTGCCTGGCCGGCTGTTGCGGGGCGCCGATGATGCAGGTGGATCACGTGTATCACGAGCACCTGACGCCCGAGCGGGTAGATCAAATCCTGGACGCGCTGGACTGACATGAGCGTCGAAGTCGAAGTCTGTTTCGCCACCCGCGGTCAAAGCGAGCCGTGGGCGTTCGATACCTACACGGGGCTGGGCGGCTACAGCGCCTGGCGGCGCATCCTGGCCGGCGAGCTGACGCCGGAGCAGGTGGTGGAGGAGGTCAAGGCCTCCGGTCTGCGCGGCCGCGGTGGGGCCGGTTTCCCGACCGGCCTGAAGTGGTCGTTCATGCCGCGCAACGCTCCGGGCCAGAAATACCTGGTGTGCAACGCGGACGAGTCCGAGCCGGGTACCTGCAAGGACCGGGACATCATCCGCTTCAACCCGCATGCGCTGGTCGAGGGCATGGCCATTGGCGGTTTCGCCATGGGGGCCACGGTGGGCTACGTGTACCTTCGCGGCGAGTGGATGGACGAGGTGTTCGAGCGTTTCGAGGCCGCGCTGAAGGAGGCCTATGACGCGGGCCTGCTGGGTCGCAACATTCAGGGCTCGGGCGTGGACTTCGACCTTTACGGCACGCTGGGTGCCGGCGCCTACATCTGCGGTGAGGAAACCGCGCTGCTGGAGTCGCTCGAGGGCAACAAGGGCATGCCGCGCTTCAAGCCGCCCTTTCCAGCGCAGGTGGGCCTGTACGGACGGCCGACCACCATCAACAACGTGGAGTCGCTGGCCTCGGTGCCGGCCATCCTGCGCAACGGCGCCGCCTGGTTTGCCGGCCTCGGGGTGGAGAAGGCCGGTGGCAGCAAGATCTTCTCGGTCTCCGGCCATGTCGAGAAGCCGGGCAACTACGAGATCCGCCTCGGCACGCCGTTCAAGGACCTGCTGGACCTGGCCGGTGGAATCTGGAAGGGACGTCAGCTGAAGGCCGTGATTCCGGGCGGCTCGTCGGTGCCGGTGTTGCCGGCACAGGCCATGCTCGAGGCGAACATGGATTACGACTCCATTGCCAAGGCGGGCTCGCTGCTCGGCTCCGGGGCGGTGGTGGTGATGGACGAGACCACCGACATGGTGCGCATGCTGCAGCGCATCTCGCGGTTCTACTTTGCCGAATCCTGCGGACAGTGCACGCCGTGTCGCGAGGGCACAGGCTGGCTGTACCGGGTGGTGACGCGCATCGTCGAGGGCAACGGTCGCCCGGAAGACCTCGAGTTGCTGGACAGCGTGGCGGGTAACATCGCCGGGCGCACCATCTGCGCGCTGGGAGATGCCGCCGCCATGCCGGTGCAGGGCATGCTGCGGCACTTCCGTCACGAATTCGCCTACTACATCGAACACAAGCGCAGCCTGGTCGCCGACCAGCTGGGCGCGGCCGCCTGAGCGGCACACTGAAGACGGGTCCATGAGCGACGATCTGCTGAATATCGAGATCAACGGCGTGGCGCTGCAGGCGCGTAAGGGCCAGATGATCATCCAGGCGGCCGATGCCGCCGGCATCCCCGTGCCGCGCTTCTGCTACCACGACAAGCTGAGCGTGGCGGCCAACTGCCGCATGTGCCTGGTGGAAGTGGAGAAGATGCCGAAATCCGTGCCAGCCTGCGCGACGCCGCTGGCCGACGGCATGAAGGTGTTCACCAAGTCACCCAAGGCGTTGCAGTCGCAGCGTGCGGTGATGGAGTTCCTGCTCATCAATCACCCGCTGGATTGTCCCATCTGCGACGAAGGCGGCGAGTGCCAGTTGCAGGACACGGCGCTGGGCTTCGGCAAGGTGGAGTCCCGCTATGCCGAGGCAAAGCGGGTGGTCGACGACAAGGACATCGGCCCGCTGATCCAGACCGAAATGACGCGCTGTATTCACTGCACGCGGTGTGTCCGGTTCGGTGAGGAAATTGCGGGAATCAAGGAACTGGGCGCCACCGGGCGCGGCGAGTTCATGCGCATCGGCACGTACATCGAACGGGCGGTCGAGTCCGAACTGTCCGGCAACGTGGTGGACCTGTGCCCGGTCGGTGCGTTGACCAACAAACCGTACCGCTATACCGCCCGCGCCTGGGAGCTGACCCGCCGACCGAGCGTGAGTCCGCATGACTGTGTCGGCAGCAACATCGAGGTCAATGTCGCCAACGGTGCCGTCAAGCGTTTCCTGCCGCGAGCGAACGAGGCGGTCAACGAAATCTGGCTGTCCGATCGCGACCGCTATTCCTACCTCGGCCTCAACAGCCCGGACCGCTTGCAGCGTCCGCTGCTGCGCAAGGATGGCGTCTGGCAGGAAGTGTCCTGGCAGGAGGCGCTGGCTGCCGCGGCCGAAGGCGTCCAGGAACTGATCAATGAATACGGCCCGGGACAGCTCGGTGCGCTGCTGGCGCCGACCCTGACCAGCGAAGAGCTGTTCCTGGGGCAGAAGCTGCTGCGCGCGCTTGGGTCGAACAACGTCGATCACCGGCTGCGCCAAAGCGATTTCAGCGCCGATGCCGCTGCGCCACGTTTTCCACAGATACCGTCCATCGCCGACCTGGAACAGGTGCCGGCCTTCCTGCTGGTGGGCAGCAACCTGCGCAAGGACCAGCCGCTGCTGAACACCCGCCTGCGCAAGGCGGTGGTCAAGCATGGCGCCGCCGGTTACCTGGTGGGTACCTATGCCTACCCGTTCAACTACCCGCTGCGTGGACAGCAGGCGGTGAGCCCGGCCGGCATGGTGGCGGAACTGACGGGCATCGCCCGGGCGCTCACCGACGACGGCGGTGTGTCGTCTGCGTGGGCCGCGCGCCTGGACGGCGTGACGCCGACAGCCTGGCAGCGCGAGGTGGCCGCGAGCCTGAAGAGCCAGAAAGGTGCATTGATTCTGCTTGGTGATCAAGCGGTTGCGAGTCCTTATTACAGCGCTTTGTACGCACTGGGTCAGCTGATCGCCGAACTGACCGGCGGCACGCTGGCGCAGACCAGCCCCGGTGGCAATGGTGCCGGGGCCTGGCTGGCCGGCGCAGTGCCGCACCGGCGGGTCGGCGGTGGCCATCTGCAGACACCAGGCCTGCATGCGCGTGCCATGTTCGAGCAGCAGTTGCGCGGTTACCTGCTGGCCGGTGTCGAGCCCGAGTACGACGCGGCTGACGGCGCCACGGCGCTGGCGGCGCTCAGGGCGGCGCAGTGCGTGGTGGTGCTGAGCACCTACGTGACCGACGCCATGCGGGACTATGCGGACATCATCCTGCCGCTGGCGGCGTTCACCGAGACCGGGGGCAGTTTCGTAAACGGCGAAGGCCGCTGGCAGGCGTTCGAGGGTGCGCTCAGGGCACCCGCCGAAGCCCGGCCGGGCTGGAAGATCCTGCGTGTGCTGGCGAACCTGCTGGACCTTTCCGGGTTCGAGTTCGACAGCGTGGCTGAGGTGACGGCCGAGCTGCGCGCCGGCGTCGAGGGCGTGGAGTTCAGCGCGGCCGCGTTGGACCCGCAGGCCGTGGTCTGGCCGACCGCCGCAGATGCGTTGGCGCGTGTCGGCGATGTACCCAGTTACCGCAGCGATGCCCTGGTGCGCCGGGCCGGCGCGCTGCAGCTCCGCGGCGATACGCCATCTGCCGCGGTGGCGCTGAACGAGGCCGATGCCAGGCGGCTTGAGCTGACGGCCGGTGACCGCGTGCGCGTGGGGCAGGGTGCGGCCGTAGTCGAGTTGCCGGTGGTGTGCGATGCCCGCGTGGCCGAGGGCACGGCTTACATTCCGGCGGCGCTCGACGGTACGCGTGGCCTCGGCGCTGCCTACGGCACCGTGACTCTGGAGCGCGTGTGATGGAGCAGCTGTTGTCGATGTGGCAGGCGTTGCCCGAGGGCATGCGGCTGGTGATCTGGAACCTGGTCAAGATCGGCATGGTTCTGGGGCCGGTGCTGCTGTCGGTGGCCTGGTTGACGTTCGCCGAGCGCAAGGTCATCGGTTACATGCAGCTGCGCATCGGACCCAACCGGGTGGGGCCGCGCGGCTGGCTGCAGCCGATCGCCGACGCGCTCAAGCTGCTGACCAAGGAAGTGGTGGTGCCGCTGCGTGCCAACCGTTTCCTGTTCTACCTGGCGCCGGTGCTGGTGATCGGCCCGTCATTGGCCGCCTGGGCGGTGGTGCCGTTCGGTGACGGCATGGCGATTGCCGATATCGATGTGGGCCTGCTGTATGTGCTGGCCATCACGTCGATGGGCGTGTACGGCGTGATTCTGGCCGGCTGGGCGTCGAATTCCCGCTATGCGTTTCTGGGGGCCATGCGCTCGGCGGCACAGATCGTCGCCTACGAGATCGCCATGGGCTTTGCCATCGTGGTGGTGCTGATCGGTGCCGGCAGCCTGAACCTGCAGAAGATCGTGCTGGCGCAAAGCGGCAGTTTCCTGACCTGGTACTGGCTGCCGATGCTGCCGGTGGCGGTGATCTATTTCGTGTCGGCCGTAGCCGAGACCAACCGGGCGCCGTTCGACGTCGCCGAGGGTGAGTCCGAAATCGTCGCCGGTTTCCACGTGGAGTATTCGGGCATGGCATTCGCCGTGTTCTTCCTGGCCGAATACGCCAACATGATCCTGGTGTCCGCACTGGCGGTGATCATGTTCCTGGGGGGCTGGTTGTCACCGTTTGACGGTATTCCGGTGCTCGGAAGCCTGTTTGCCTGGGTGCCGTCGCCGCTGTGGCTGATCCTGAAGGTCGCGGCGCTGCTGTTCTGCTTCCTGTGGTTCCGCGCCACCTTCCCGCGCTACCGCTATGACCAGATCATGCGCCTGGGCTGGAAGGTGTTCATCCCGATCACCATCGTCTGGCTGGTGGTGGTGGCCACGGCCGTCTACTACCGCCTGCCGCCGTGGTTCGACTGAGGGCCATGCCATGACCCGTATTGCCCAATATCTGAAGAGTCTGTTGCTGCTGGAACTGCTGGCCGGCCTTGGGGTGACCCTGCGTCACCTGTTCAAGCCGAAGGTCACGGTGCAGTTTCCGGACGAGACCACGCCGGTGTCCCCGCGGTTCCGCGGCCTGCACGCGCTGCGCCGCTACCCGAACGGCGAGGAACGCTGCATCGCCTGCAAGCTGTGCGAGGCGGTGTGCCCGGCGCTGGCGATCACCATCGAGTCCGAGCCGCGCACGGATGGCACGCGCCGCACCACGCGCTACGACATCGACATGTTCAAGTGCATCTACTGCGGCTTCTGCGAGGAGGCCTGCCCGGTGGATTCGATCGTGCTGACGCGCTTCAACCACTTCCATATGGAGGAAGCGACGCAGCGCGTGTACGACAAGAAATCCCTGCTCGAGATCGGCGACCGCATGGAGGCGCAGATCGCTGACGATCGCGCCGCCGATGCGGCGTACCGCTGAACTCTTCCTTCCCGGCCGCGAACCTCATGGTTACCGAGAAACTGGTTTTTTATTTCCTGTCGGCCATTCTGGTGTTCTCCGCCGGCATGGTGGTGAGCGTGCGCAACGCCGTGCGTGCGGTGCTGTTCCTGGTGCTGGCGTTCTTCACCTGTGCCGGCCTGTGGCTGATTCTGGAGGCGGAGTTCCTGGCGATCGCACTGGTGCTGGTCTACGTCGGCGCGGTGATGGTGCTATGGCTGTTCGTGGTGATGATGCTGGACGTCAACCGCGCCGAACTGCGCGAGGGCTTCGGCACGCATCTGCCGCTGGGGCTCGTGGTGACGCTGTTGATCGTGTTCGAAATGGTGCTGGTGTACAGCACCGGTCAGCTGGACACGACCCTGGCGCGTCCACCACAGGCCGAGGCGGCGGCATTGACCAATGTGGAAGCCATCGCTGCGGTGCTCTACACCGAATATGCCTACCCGTTCGAGATCGCGGCGGTGATATTGCTGGTGGGCATGGTGGCCGCCATTGGCCTGACCTTCCGTGGCGTGCGCGCCAGCAAGTACGTTCCCCCTTCCCAGCAGGTGCACGTCAGCCCGCGCGGGCGCATGCGACTGCTTGACCTGCCGCGCGGCGACGCCGAACCGGCCCAGGACGACAGGTAATCACCGCATGGTCACGCTCACCGACTACTTGGTGTTGGGCGCCGTCTTGTTCGCGCTCGGCATGTTCGGAATCTTCGTCAATCGCAAGAACATGATCATTCTGCTGATGTCCGTGGAGTTGCTGCTGCTGGCGGTGAACATGAATTTCATCGCCTTCTCGCATTTCCTGCACGACATCGCGGGGCAGATATTCGTGTTCTTCGTGCTGACGGTGGCGGCGGCGGAGTCGGCCATTGGCCTCGCCATCATCGTGGTGCTGTTCCGGAACCGGGCGTCGATCAACGTCCAGGACCTCGACCAGTTGAGGGGCTGAGCCATGCAGACGCTGACCCTCGTTTGTCTGGGCGCGGTGCTGGCGCCACTGGTCGGGGCCGTGGCTGCCGGCCTCGGCGGCCGGCTGATCGGCCGCACCGGCGCCCACGTCGTGACCATTCTCGGTGTGGCGGTTTCGTTTGCGCTGTCCTGCTATGCCTTCGCGCTGCTGATGTCGGCCAAGGCGGCGGGTGGCGAGTACGTGTTGAACACCGACCTGTACACCTGGCTGCAAAGCGGCGCGCTGAAGGTGTCGATCGGATTTCTGATCGACGAGCTGACCGTGACCATGATGCTGGTGGTGACCTTCGTGTCGCTGATGGTGCACATCTACACCATCGGCTACATGCATGACGATCCCGGCTACCAGCGCTTTTTCAGCTATATCAGCCTGTTCACCTTCGCCATGCTGATGCTGGTGACGGCCAACAACTTCCTGCAGCTGTTCTTCGGCTGGGAAGGGGTGGGCCTGGTGTCGTACCTGCTGATCGGCTTCTGGTATCAGAAGGACACGGCCATCTTCGCCAACCTGAAGGCCTTCCTGGTCAACCGGGTGGGCGACCTGGGCATGATCCTGGGCATCGCCGCCGTGCTGGCGCTGGTCGGCAGCCTGGATTTCGATGCCGTGTTCGCCAAGGCGCCGCAGCTGGTTGGCGAGACCCTGCAGATCCTGCCCGGCCGCGAGTGGTCGGCGCTGACAGTGGTATGTGTGCTGCTGTTCATCGGCGCCATGGCCAAGTCGGCGCAGGTGCCGCTGCACGTGTGGCTGCCGGACTCCATGGAAGGTCCGACGCCGATTTCGGCGCTGATCCACGCGGCCACCATGGTCACGGCCGGCATCTTCCTGGTGGCGCGCATGTCGCCGCTGTTCGAGCTGTCCGAGACGGCGCTGAACTTTGTCCTGTTCATCGGTGCCGTGACGGCCTTGTTCATGGGCCTGCTGGGCCTGGTGCAGACCGACATCAAGCGCGTGGTGGCCTATTCCACACTGTCTCAGCTGGGCTACATGACGGTGGCGCTGGGCGTGTCGGCGTACTCGGCGGCCATCTTCCACCTCGGCACGCATGCCTTCTTCAAGGCGTTGCTGTTCCTGGCGGCAGGGTCGGTGATCATTGGCCTGCACCACGAGCAGGACATGCGCAAGATGGGCGGCCTGTGGAAGCACATGCCGATCACGGCGCTGACCGCCTGGATCGGTACGCTGGCGCTGGTGGGCTTTCCCGGGTTCGCCGGCTTCTTCTCGAAGGACGCGATCATCGAAGCCGCGGCGGCGTCCTCGCTGCCGGCGGCCGGGTTTGCGCACTTTGCCGTGCTCGCCGGGGTGTTCGTGACCTCGCTGTACAGCTTCCGGCTGCTGTTCCTGGTGTTCCACGGTCGCTCGCGGGTCGATCATCACGCCGCCGAGCACCTGCATGAATCGCCGGCGGTGGTCACCGGGCCGCTGCTGTTGCTGGCGGTGCCGTCGGTGCTGATCGGCGCGCCGCTGATCGCCCCGATGCTGTTCGGTGACTACTTCGGTTCCGCGCTGCACGTGTTGCCGCAGCACGCCACGCTGCTCGAACTGGGCGAGCACTTCCACGGCGCGCTGTCGTTCGCTCTGCACGGTTTCATGACGCCCCCGTTCTGGCTGATGCTGGCCGGTGCCGGCACGGCGGCGGTGTTCTACCTGCTGCGGCCTCAGTGGCCGGCCACCGTGCGTCACCGGTTCTCGCTCGTTCACCACATCTTCGAGCGGAAGTACTACTTCGACGACGTCAATCAGACCGTGTTTGCCGGCGGCCTGCGCGGTATCGGCAGCCTGCTGTGGCGGGTTGGCGACGTGGCGTTGATCGACGGCCTGGCCGTTAACGGCACGGCGCGTACCGTCGGCCGCCTGGCTGCGGCACTGCGCCGCATCCAGACCGGTTATCTCTACCACTATGCCTTTGCCATGATCATCGGCCTGGCCGCGCTGCTGGGCATGATCTGGTACGTCAGCTTCTGAGCGCGCCATGAGCGAAAGCCTGCCTTTGTTGAGTCTTGCCATCTGGACGCCGCTGGTCGGCGCGCTGCTGGTGTGGTTGCTGGCCGGCGATCGCCGGCCGGCGCTGGCACGCACGCTGGCGTTGCTGGTGGCGGTGGTGGAATTCATCATCACGGTGCCGCTGTACGCCGGGTTCGACCCGGCCAACGGCGGGCTGCAGTTCGTCGAGCGCGTGCCGTGGGTCGAGCCGTTCAATGTCTACTACCACCTGGGCATCGATGGCATCGCGCTGCCGTTCATCCTGCTGACCAGCTTCGTCACCGTTCTGGTGGTGGCAATGGCGCGGGTGTCGGTCGAGCGCCAGGTCAGTCAGTACCTGGGCGCCTTCCTGGCCATGGAAGGTCTGATGATCGGCCTGTTCGCCTCGGTCGACGCAGTGCTGTTCTACGTGTTCTGGGAAGCCATGCTGATCCCGATGTTCATCATCATCGGCATCTGGGGTGGACCGAACCGCGTATACGCCACGCTGAAGTTCTTCCTGTACACCTTCCTTGGGTCGGTGTTGCTGCTGGTGGCGCTGATCTACCTGCATCTGAAGACCGACAGTTTCAGCCTGCTCGACTTCCAGCGCGTGGCGCTGGACCTGTCGACCCAGAAGCTGCTGTTCCTGGCCTTCCTGGCGGCGTTTGCCGTGAAGATTCCGATGTGGCCGGTGCACACGTGGTTGCCGGATGCCCACGTCGAGGCGCCGACCGGCGGTTCGGTGGTGCTGGCGGCGATCATGCTCAAGATGGGTGGCTACGGTTTCCTGCGCCTGTCGCTGCCCATCACCCCGGATGCCAGCATGGCGTTCTCGGGCCTGATGATCGCGCTGTCGCTGATCGCCATCGTCTACATCGGCGCCGTGGCGCTGGTGCAGCAGGACATGAAGAAGCTGATCGCGTACTCGTCCATCTCGCACATGGGCTTCGTCACGCTGGGCACGTTCCTGTTCAGCGCGCAGGGCATCGAGGGTGGCCTGGTCCAGATGATCTCCCACGGGTTCATCTCGGCCGCCATGTTCCTGTGCGTGGGCGTGATGTATGACCGCCTGCACAGCCGGCAGATCGCCGACTACGGCGGTGTCGTCAACACCATGCCGGTATTCGCTGCGTTCATGATGCTGTTCGTGATGGCCAATTCCGGCCTGCCGGGCACCTCGGGTTTCGTCGGCGAGTTCATGGTCATCCTGGCGGCATTCGAGGGTGGCTTCTGGATCGCGCTGCTGGCTGGCACCAGTCTGGTGCTGGGCGCGGCCTACAACCTGTGGATGTACAAGCGGGTGGTGTTCGGTGCGGTCGCCAACCCCAAGGTGGCGGCGCTGAAGGATCTGCGCGCCGAGGAAGGGCTGGTGCTCGGCCTGCTGGCACTGGCGGTGCTGGCACTCGGTGTGTGGCCCAACCCGCTGCTGGATGTCACCCACGCCTCCGTGGATACCCTGCTCGCGCACCTGCAACGCGGCAAGCTCGGTCTCTGAGCGCGTCAACCAAGCGATAGCCAACACCCATGGAATTCACGCTCCCCGATTTCTCACCGGCGCTGCCGGAGATGGTGCTGCTGGCCGCGTCCTGCGTGGTGCTGCTGGTGGACCTGTTCTGGCCCGGCCGCGAGCGCAGCAACACGTACGTTGCGGCGCAGTTGAGCCTGCTCGCCACCTTGGTGGCACTGCTGCAGAGCTACACGGTGCCGACCGCCACCTTCAGCGGCCATTACACGGTCGATGGCCTGGCACTGGTGGTCAAGGCGGTGTCGCTGCTGGTGATGTTCGGCGTGTTGCTGTTCGGCCGCGATTACCTGCGTCAGCGCGCCCTGTTGTCCGGCGAATATCTGACGCTTTCGTTGCTCGCCACGCTCGGGCTGCTGATCATGTCCAGCGCCGGCAGCCTCCTGGTGCTCTATCTGGGGCTTGAGGTGCTGTCGCTGTCGTCGTATGCGCTGGTGGCACTGAACCGCGACAACAGCATGGCGAGCGAGGCGGCGATCAAGTATTTCTTCCTCGGCGCGCTGGCTTCGGGTTTCGTGCTCTACGGCATGTCGCTGCTGTATGGGGTGACCGGCTCGCTGGATATCGGCGCGGTTACCCAGGCGGTGGGTGAGCACGCGCGCGCCGGCAATTTCTCGGCGTTGCTCGGCCTGGCGCTGACCATGCTGGTGGTCGGACTCGGCTTCAAGCTGGGTGTCGCGCCGTTCCACATGTGGCTGCCGGACGTGTACCAGGGCGCCACCACCGCGGTGACGGCGTTCCTGTCCACCGTGAGCAAACTGGCGGCGTTCGTGCTGGTGGCCAAGCTGCTGGCCGGTGTCGGGCATCCGTTGATGGAGCACTGGCAGCAGATGCTGGCGCTGCTGGCGGTGCTGTCGCTTGCGGTCGGCAATGTGGTTGCCATTGCGCAGACGAACCTCAAGCGCATGCTGGCGTACTCCACCGTTTCTCACATGGGCTTTTTCCTGCTCGGCGTGTTGGCGGGCGACGCCGATGGCATGGCGGCGAGCCTGTTCTACATGGTCACGTACGCGCTGACGGGGCTGGCGGCATTCGGCATGATCATGCTGCTGAGCCGGGCCGGCTTCGAGGCGGAGCGCATCGATGACTTTCGTGGCCTGAATCAGCGCTCGCCATGGCTGGCGCTGGTGATGCTGGTGGTGATGTTCTCGCTGGCTGGCGTACCGCCAACGGTGGGTTTCTACGCCAAGCTTGGTGTGATCGAGGCGGTGCTGCGGCACGATCTGCTGTGGCTGGCCATTGTGGCGGTGATCTTCTCGGTGGTCGGGGCGTTCTACTACCTGCGGGTCGTCAAGGCCATGTACTTCGATGCGGCCGAGGAGCAGCCCGCCATCGTCCCGGCGCTGGATGTTCGGGTTTTCATTGGCGTCAATGGGCTGCTGGTGCTGGGACTCGGTATTTTTCCGGCGCCCCTGCTGGCGCTGTGCCAGGCGGTTTTCTGAGGTTTTCGCTTGCCGGCGGGGCGATGCCCCGCTATACTTTCCCTCTCTCCAGTTGCGGGGTGGAGCAGTCCGGTAGCTCGTCGGGCTCATAACCCGAAGGTCGTAGGTTCAAATCCTGCCCCCGCTACCAAAATGCCAAAAGGCCCGGTCCAAAAGACCGGGCCTTTTGCTTTTCAGGGCAACGTAATTGGCGTTGGCGGCTGCCAGTCCGGCTGGCGATGTTCGGCTACCACGGTGGTATAGATGCCACCGCGCACCAGGAACTCCGCCGTCACGCGCACGAAGCGCGGCTGCATGAGCGATACCAGGTCGTCCAGCATGTGGCCGGTGACCGCTTCGTGAAAGGCACCCTGGTCGCGGAATGACCACAGATATAATTTCAGGGACTTCAGTTCCACGCACATCCGATCCGGAACGTACTCGATATGCACGGTGGCGAAGTCCGGCTGGCCCGTCTTCGGGCACAGACATGTAAATTCCGGGCAGCGCATCCGTACCGTGTAGTCACGCTCGGGATGCGGGTTGGGGAAGGTCTCAAGGCAGTTGCCCGATTCGACGGGCGCGGATTTAGAGCGGGTGGGGCGCGGCCTGGCCACGGCAGTCTCCGGGTCATACGGGGAAGGGGGCGCATTATCCGTTCGCCACGGGAAGAGCGGCAAATGCGGCCGAAGCGGCGAACATGAAGCTGAAAACGCTGCGTCTGGCGGGTTTCAAGACCTTCGTTGATCCGACCACCTTGCACTTGCGAGGGCCGTTGACCGGCGTGGTGGGGCCCAACGGCTGCGGCAAGTCCAACGTGGTCGACGCGGTACGCTGGGTGCTGGGGGAGAGTTCGGCCCGGCAGTTGCGGGGCGATGCGCTGGCCGATGTCATTTTCAACGGCTCCAGCGTTCGCCAGCCGGTCGGCAAGGCCAGTGTCGAACTGGTGTTCGACAACAGCGCCGGCACGCTGGGCGGTGCCTGGGCCAGTTATGCCGAGATTGCCGTGCGGCGCGAACTGGCGCGCGACGGGCAGTCGGTCTACTTCCTCAACGGCAGCCGCTGCCGGCGTCGCGACATCACGGATATCTTTCTTGGCACCGGCCTGGGGCCGCGCAGCTACGCCATCATCGAGCAGGGCATGATCGCCCGCCTGATCGAGGCACGGCCGGAGGAACTGCGCGCCTTCGTCGAGGAAGTCGCCGGTATCTCCAAGTACAAGGACCGGCGGCACGAAACGGCCGGGCGCATTCGCCACACGCGCGACAACATGGCGCGCCTGGATGACCTGCGCGATGAGCTCGGCCGACGGCTGGCAACGCTGGAGCGTCAGGCCCGCGCGGCGCAGACCTTCCGAGAGCTCAAGACCGAGGAGCGACAGCTGCGGGCCCAGTTGCTGGGTGTGCGTCTGCGTGCCCAGGAGGCCGCCGTGGCAACTCAGCGCGGTGTGCTGGAGCAGGGGCTGACGGCGCAGGAGCAGGCCCTGGCAGGGCTGCGCGCGACACAGGCACAGACCGAGGCAGCGCGCGAGACGCAGGCCGCGGCGGCCACCGCGCTCGGCGAAGTGCAGCAGGCCTGGTACCAGGCCGGTGCCGATCTGGCCGGGCGTGAGCAGGCGCTCACGGCCCTGCGCGAGCGCCAGGAGCGGCTGACCCAGGAGCACGCCCGGTTGCTCGCCAGCGCCGAGCAGATCGAACGCCAGTGTACGGAGACCGAGGCGCGGGTGGCCGAGCTGGGCGCCGCGCAGCAGGAGGCCGTCCACGAGCGCGGGCGCCTGGAGCAGGCCATGGCGGGCGCCAGCGCGGCACTGGCGCGCGCGGAGGCAATGTTGAGCGAGCAGCGCCGGGCCTGCGACGCGGTCAGTGCCGAACTGCAGCAGGCGGCCGAGCGCGAGCGTCTGCAACAGGCCCATGCCGAGCGCCTGCAGCAACACCGTGCCCGGTTGACGACACAGCGCGAGCGCCTGCTGCGCGAGCAGCAGCAGCTCGCCGCGACCGCCGATGCGGCCGGTGAAGCGCCTGCTCGCCC
>OBIY01000124.1_pt1 | contig 32413 bp, 33 predicted proteins | sample 1519841 | NCBI WGS metagenome assembly OBIY01 (sample SAMN03019774, study PRJEB22545) | beach sand metagenome | biome: beach; feature: sea beach; material: beach sand | place: USA: Municipal Pensacola Beach, FL | collected 2010-07-30 | depth 30-40 cm m
TCCTTTTACATCATCAATTATGAGCAGCGTATGCTCGCTTTTGCCCAGAGCTTGCCTGAACATGATTTGATGTTTTTACGCCGGGATATCACCCGCCCTGACGTGATTGAAGCCTGGGTGGATAAAATCGAGGCCGGAGGCACGGTCACGGTCATCGCTGATCAAGATGGCGAGATGATTGGTTACGGGACCCTGAGCTTCAGTGATTATAGCTGGTCCCGCCATGTGGCGGAGCTGCGGGTGATGGTTCGACCGGACAAGCGCGACTCCGGCGCCGGCCGTTACCTGACCCGGGAGGTTTTTCGCTTGGCCCTCGAAAATGGTGTTGAAAAAATGATTGCGCGTATGACTCTGGATCAGACGGCCGCCCGGAAATTGTTTCAAGAGCTGGGTTTTCGGCCCGAGGCCCTGCTGGAGGACGAAGTTAAGGATCGCCACGGCGAGCTCCACGATGTGCTGGTTATGGCGGTCAACGTACAGGCCATGCTGGCCAAGCGCGACGCCTTCGGGTTGGGTTGATATTTCCACTGGGGTGGTGGCCTCCTTACGCCCGTATTCCTGGATATGTTCGGTTAGTGCACTCCGTCGGGTAAAGATTATCGGCGCCCTCGTTTATACTGCTTGCGGTACCAGAATGTTTTAGTAGCAGGTTGCAGCAGGTTATTGTGGACGAGGACAGCGACGAAAACCCAAGGGATGACGCCTACCGCCTACCAGGCGATATGCTGACCGCCCATTTGCTGGCGTTGATGAAGGGCTGGACGGGCTACGGTTATGAGCTGGCAAAGCGGCTGGAGGAGAGTGGTATCCGCGGCTATAACACCGGCTCCCTGTATCGCACATTGCGCCAGATGGAAAAACACGGCCTGATCAGTTCCCTCTGGGATACCTCGGAGTCGGGGCCGGCCAAGCGTATGTACACCATGACCAGCGGGGGGACGCTGTTTTTGCGCAACTGGCTCAAGGTTGTGGACATGCACAAATCCATGCTGGAGCAGTTTCTCGATATTGAAAACCCTGCCAGCGCGGATGAGAACGTGGAAACGCCAGCCAACACAGCGGGCAAACGCGGCAAGAAATCGGCGGAGCAAACGCCAGATACCGCTGGCAAGCCAAAGCAAAAAAACACGCGGGCCAGCCGCACCGCGGCAAAAAGCAAGGTGGACTCCCCCAGGGGCAAGTCGACACCTGCTACCCGGCGCAAGAAAGCGAGCAAGCCCAGTCGGGGCGATAGTACTTCCGATAGCTGATCCCGGTTTGGCATTCCGTTACCGATAGCCATAGGCCCGGGCAGCGGGATTGTGTAAAATCCGCGCTCATTTTTTCCCATCCACGGGGGTTCCCGCCATGTTTGATCCAAGCCAGACTCTCGCCCAGTTCGATCCGGAGTTGTGGGCGTCCATCCAGCAGGAAGAGCGCCGACAGGAGGAGCATATCGAGCTGATTGCTTCGGAAAATTACACCAGCCCGCTGGTTATGGTGGCTCAGGGTACGGTGTTGACCAACAAATACGCGGAAGGTTATCCCCATAAGCGTTATTACGGCGGCTGTGAGTACGTGGATCAGGCCGAGGAGCTGGCGGTTGAGCGCGCGAAGACCCTGTTTGGTGCGGCCTATGCCAACGTTCAGCCCCATTCCGGGTCGCAGGCCAATGCGGCGGTATATCAGGCGCTGTGTGAGCCGGGTGATACAGTGTTGGGTATGAGTTTGGCCGATGGCGGGCATTTGACTCACGGCGCCAAGCCGAATTTTTCAGGCAAGACCTATAACGCGATCCAGTACGGGCTGGATGCGGCCACCGGCGAGGTGGATTACACCCAGGTGGAAGCGCTGGCGCTGGAACATAAACCGAAGATGATTATCGCTGGCTTTTCGGCCTATTCACGGGTGATGGACTGGCAGCGTTTTCGCGATATTGCCGACAAGGTGGGCGCCTATTTGATGGTGGATATGGCTCACGTGGCTGGCCTGGTGGCGGCTGACTGCTACCCCAACCCGGTGCCGGTAGCCGATGTGGTGACTTCGACAACCCACAAAACCCTGCGTGGCCCCCGCGGCGGTTTGATTCTTGCCCGCGCCAACGAGGAGCTGGAGAAGAAGTTCAACTCCGCGGTTTTCCCCGGCGGTCAGGGCGGCCCGCTGATGCACGTCATCGCCGCCAAGGCAGTCAGTTTTAAGGAAGCGCTAAGCGAAGAATTCAAGGTTTACCAGCAGCAAGTGGTGGCTAATGCCCGAATCATGGCTGCAACCTTTATTGAACGGGGCATCGATATCGTCTCCGGCGGCACCGACAATCATTTGATGCTGGTGAACCTGATTGGCAAGGAATATACCGGTAAGGATGCTGATGAAGCCCTGGGGCATGCCAATATCACGGTCAACAAAAATGCGGTACCCAATGATCCGCGTTCACCTTTTATTACCAGTGGCTTGCGGGTAGGTACGCCGGCGATTACCACGCGTGGATTTCGCGAGGCAGAAACCGAGGCGCTGACCCATTGGATGTGCGATGTGCTCGAAGCGCTGGAAGGCGATACCGTTGAGCAGACCATTGCCGAGGTGAAAACCCGAGTGCTGGATATCTGCCGCCAGTTCCCGGTTTATCACCAGGCCTGAGAGCGATCGCGGGTCCGCTGAGCGTGGGGGCCTGTGTTAATATCCCGCTTCCTTTTGACTGCCGGGGCACGGGATGCACTGTCCCTTTTGTGGTGCTGATGACACCAAAGTGATTGACTCGCGACTGGTCGCCGATGGTGATCAGGTGCGTCGGCGGCGCGAGTGCGTCCAGTGCCGGGATCGCTTCACCACTTACGAGCTGGCCGAGCTGCTGATGCCCCGGGTGATCAAGCGTGATGATACCCGCGAACCCTTCGACGAAGAGAAATTACGTTCCGGCCTACACCGGGCCCTGGAAAAGCGCCCGGTCAGTGTTGAGCAGATCGAGGCGGCGCTGTCCCAGATCAAGCGCTTTTTGCAGAGCACCGGCGAACGGGAAATCTCTGCTCAGATCATTGGCGAAAAAGTGATGGATCAGCTGCGTGAGCTGGACGATGTGGCTTATGTGCGCTTCGCTTCGGTTTACCGTAGCTTTCAGGACCTGAACGAGTTTCGCGCCGAGCTGGATCGGCTGGAAGAGGAAAGCGGGCAAAAAGGCAGCGGCAAATAAATGAGCGCCGGTGATGAATCCTACATGGCGCGCGCCATTGAGCTGGCGCGCCGGGGCTGGTACACGGCCCGGCCCAATCCGCGAGTGGGTTGTGTCATTGTTAAAGATGATCAAATCATAGGTGAAGGCTGGCATCAACGGGCCGGTGAGCCCCACGCTGAAGTCAATGCCCTGCGGGCGGCCGGCGGTGCAGCCGCTGGCGCCACGGTTTATGTTTCACTGGAGCCATGCAATCATCAGGGGCGAACGCCCCCCTGCGCCGGGGCCCTAATCGAAGCGGGCGTCAGTCGAGTGGTCTACGGTGTTAAAGACCCCCACAAGGATGCGTGCAATGGGCTGGCGACGCTTGTTGAGGCGGGTATCGAAGTATTTGGGCCCGTGCTGGAATCCGAAGCCCGCACTATTAATGAGGGGTTTTTACAGCGCATTACTACTGGTCGTCCGAGAGTGACCCTGAAAGTTGCCGCCAGTCTGGATGGCCGCACGGCCATGGCCAGCGGTGAGAGTCAGTGGATTACCGGGCCACAGGCGCGCAGCGATGTGCAGCGCTTAAGGGCTCGGAGTGGTGCGATTATCACCGGTATCGGAACCGTGTTGCAGGATGACCCGGCGATGACGGTGAGGCCGGAGCAGCTGGGTTTGCCCGATGCCGAAGCGGTGGCCCACAATCAGCCCCTGCGGGTGATAGTGGACAGCAAATTTCGGGTTCGCGAAGGGCTGAAAATTCTACAGCCACCGGGAGAGGCGCTGATTGCCACCGCTGAACCGGAAGCGCGCCTGCCCGGTGTTGAAACGCTGAGCATTGCCAATAGCGAGGGCAAGGTTTCGCTGCCGGCCTTGCTGGATGAGCTGGGGAAACGCCATTGTAATGACGTGCTGGTGGAGGCTGGCGCCAAACTGGCCGGTGCTTTTGTCCATGAAGGGTTGGTGGATGAGCTAATTGTTTACCTGGCACCAAAGCTGCTGGGTAGCCGGGCCATGCCCATGCTGGAGCTGTCTTTTGATAAGATGGCGCAAGCGATTGACTTGCAGGTCACCGACGTTCGCGCCCTGGGCAGCGACTGGCGTGTAACGGCGCGGGTAACGGAAAAACCAGACCAGCCGTAGTCAGTAGTTAGGCGCGCTCGTCGAGCAACAGGTTCGGAACATTAATCAGAGAGTCACAGCATCGTGTTTACAGGCATTATTCAGGCAGTGGGTAAAGTGGTGCGGGCCGAGCGTCGCGATGGCGATCTGCGCTTGACTCTCGATTCCGGTACCCTAGATATGGCCGATGTGGCGCTGGGTGACAGCATTGCCTGTAACGGCGTGTGTCTGACCGTGGTGGAGCAGCTTGAGCGTGGTTTTATCGCCGATGTGTCGGTGGAGACCCTGGATCTGACGACAGTGGGCTTGTGGCAGGCCGGCGCTGGCGTCAATATGGAAAAATCCCTGACTCCCAGTTCACGCCTGGGTGGCCATCTGGTTTCCGGTCATGTGGATGGTATAGGCGAAGTGGTTGAGCGCCACCCCGATGCCCGTTCCGAGCGCTTTACTATCAGGGCGCCGGCGCAGTTGGCTCGCTATATTGCGCATAAAGGCTCGATCACCGTGGATGGCACCAGTCTTACCGTTAATAAGGTGTCGGGATCGGATTTCGAGCTTAATATCGTACCCCACACCCTGGAGCACACCATTTTCAGCAATTATCAACCGGGTACGCGGGTGAATCTGGAAGTGGATGTGATCGCCCGTTATCTGGAACGGCTGTTGCTGGGCGATGTCGCCGGCTCCCAGGGTGGCGAATCCCTGACGGAACTGGCCCGTTCACTGCTGGAAAACAGGTCTTCCCCGTCCTCAGCTTAAGAGGCCCAGGCACCAGTTCCGGACGGGCCAATAGAATCCGGTTTGAAATCTAAAGGTAATGTGATGCAGTTAAATACGACTGAAGAGTTGATTGAGGATATCCGCCAGGGCCGCATGGTCATCCTGATGGATGATGAGGATCGAGAGAACGAAGGCGACCTGGTTATCGCGGCGGAAAAAGTGACTGCCCAGGATATTAACTTTATGGCCACTCACGCCCGGGGCCTGATTTGCCTGACTCTGACTGAAAAGCGCTGTGAGCAGTTGGGTCTTCCCTTGATGGTCGATATCAACGACGCCGCCCACGGCACTAACTTTACCGTGTCAATTGAAGCGGCGGAGGGTGTCACCACCGGTATTTCGGCTGCCGATCGGGCCAGGACCGTGCAGGCGGCCGTGGCCCCCGATGCGGCGCCAGTGGATATCGTGCAACCTGGACATATTTTCCCTCTCAAGGCCCAGCCAGGTGGCGTGCTGAGTCGAGCCGGGCACACCGAGGCGGGCTGCGATCTGGCTCTGTTGGCGGGGTTGGAGTCGGCTGCGGTGATTGTAGAAATCATGAACGATGATGGCACCATGGCGCGGCGAGCGGATCTCGAAGCTTTTGCCGAAAAGCATAATCTCAAAATCGGCACCATCGCTGATCTGATCCACCATCGCATGGTGAATGACCGCACCATGGAGCATATAGGTCAGCGGGAGATTGAGACCGCCTATGGTGACTTCACCTTGCACACGTATTTTGACGCAGCTCGTAACTGTAAGCACTTTGCTCTGGTAAAGGGCGAAATTGATGGTGACAAGCCGGTGCCGGTGCGGGTGCATTTGCCCACGGCGGTGCGCGACCTGTTTGCTATTGATCACATCGGTTCCTACAAACGCTGGACCATGGACAAAGCCATGAAGTATGTGGCTGAGGAAGGCTGCGGCATCATTATCGTCATTCTCCAGGAAGAGACGCCGGACAAGGTGGAGCACGACCTGGAGTTGCTGGAGGTAAAGCGACCGCCGCCGAAAAACCCCTCAGAAACCGTTTACATGCAAATCGGCGCCGGCTCCCAGATACTGCGCGATCTGGGCGCCAAGAAACTCAAGATTATGAGCGCGCCCTACCGCTTTGGCGCGATTTCTGGCTTTGATCTGGAAGTGACGGGTTACATAGAAAGCGATTTTTGATTTTGGAAATACGGAAAACAGTATGAGTGAATTCAGGCCCATTGAGGGCAATTTCAATCCCGAGGGCGCTAACTTCGCCATTGTCGTGGCGCGCTGGAATGGCGAAATCACGGAAAGCCTGCTCAATGGCGCGTTGCGTGCCTTTGCCCGCCAGGGGGTTGGTGAAGACTGTGTCCGGGTGGTGCGGGTTCCCGGCGCTTTTGAACTGCCACTGGCGGCGAAAAAACTGGCTGAAAGTGGCGGTATCGATGCGGTGGTTGCTCTGGGTTGTGTCATTCGTGGTGGCACTCCGCATTTTGAATATGTATGTAGCGAGTGCGCGCGGGGAATTGGCGAGGCGGGTCTGGATACGGGTGTGCCGATCGCTTTTGGTGTGCTGACGACCGATGATTTGCAGCAGGCGAAGGATCGTTCCGGGGATAATGAGGAGAACAAAGGCGAAGAGGCGGCCCTGACCGCGCTGGAGATGGTCTCACTGTTCCAACAACTGGCCGCCCGCTAGTGGCCGCGACGCCTTCGCAGCGCCGCAACGCCAGGCAGGCGTTGGTGCAGGCGCTCTACCAGTGGCAATTGGGTGGCGATAACCTCAGCGAAATCGAAACCCAATTCTATTCTGACGATAAGCTTAAAAAAGCCGACAAGGCTTATTTTAGCGAGTTGCTACATGCCATCCCCGCCAGCGCCGACGAGCTGGACGGCATTTACGGTATTTATCTGGATCGCAGTCAGAGCGACCTGGACCCGGTGTCTTTGGCTATTCTGCGTATCGCCACTTATGAGCTGGCGCACCGCGTGGACTTACCCTATAAAGTGGTGATCAATGAGGCGGTCAATCTGGCCAAAACCTTTGGTCCGGCTGAGGCGCATAAATTTATTAACGGCATTGTTGACCGGGTCGCGGCGAGAGTAAGACAGGTGGAAATCCAGGCGGCTAAAAGCCAGGCTTGAGTCCGGTGTGCTGTAATCGCAGTATTTTTCTGACTGGCTTTGCCCCATGAGGTGACGCCTGGCGCTGGACGATACCGAGATGAGCGAATTTTCCCTGATACAGCGTTTTTTTGCCGAACAAGCTGGCCTGCCTGGATCCAGGGAAGGGACTGAGCAAGTAAGCGGCCTGCGTGTCGGCATAGGCGATGACTGTGCGGTTCTCGATCTGGCGGCCGGCGAGGAGCTTGTTACCACCACCGATACTCTGGTCAGTGGTGTGCATTTCCCCGAAGACGCCGAGGCCGAGTTGATTGGCCAGCGGGCGCTGCGCGTGAATCTGAGTGATGTCGCTGCCATGGGCGCGCAGGCACGCTGGTTTCTGTTGTCTCTCACCCTGCCGGATGAAGATGAAAACTGGCTTGAGGGTTTCAGTGACGGCCTGTTCTCCGCCGCTCGACAGTATGGCTGTAGCCTGATTGGTGGTAATACCACCCGGGGGCCTTTGAGTATCTCCATTACCGCCTTTGGTACGGTTCCCAAAGGGAAGGCTTTGCTGCGTAGCGGCGCTCGGGCGGGTGATGAAATCTATGTTACCGGCTCCCTGGGTGATGCGGCGGCGGCCCTGGGTGTTATCGGACTCCCGGATACCTGGGGCACTATCCCCGGTAGCCAAAAAGAGGCAACTGCCTCGCTGATCAAGCGTTATTGGCAGCCGAGCCCGCGTCTGGCGGAAGGTCTGGTTTTGCGTGATCTGGCCTCTGCCGCAATCGATATCAGTGACGGTTTGCTTGCCGATCTTGGTCATATCGCCAAAGCCAGTGATCTGGGCGCCGAGCTGCGCCTTGCCGCGCTACCCCAATCTTCTGCCTTGCGTGCCGCCGTATCTAATGATGCAGAAAGAAACGTTCTGGCGCTGGCCGGAGGTGATGATTACGAGCTTTGTTTTACGGTGCATCCGGACAAAGTGTCAGTGCTGGATGGAGAAATCGCCGAGGGGCGCCTGATCGCCAGTCGCGTTGGGCGAATGGTTGCCGGTGGAGGTATGCGCTGTTATGACAAAAATGGCCAGGAGGTGTCTTTTGATAAATCAGGCTATCAGCATTTTTAGAGCTACCGGTTGATGCCGCTGGCCGATTTTGAAGCGGAACATGACTGACTCGGAGCAGAAACAGCTGGACGGACCGTCGCTAAAAACGTTGGCTCGCGACCCCTTAATGCTGCTGGCCTTTGGTTTTGGCAGTGGTTTGGCGCCCCGGGCACCCGGTACCTTCGGTAGTGCTACGGCGCTACTCTTTATGCCCTTGCTTAGCGTTTTGCCACTCTGGGGCTATGGGGTGTTTTTACTCGTCGCTTTCGCCCTGGGTGTTGGGCTTTGCCAGTACGCTCAGGGGCGTCTGCCAGGACACGATCATCCGGCCATCGTGTGGGATGAATTTGTCGGTTTGTGGCTTACTGTAAGCTGTGTTCCCGCCGGCTGGGGCTGGTGGTTGGCCGGCTTTGTAGTGTTCCGTATTTTCGATATATTAAAGCCTTGGCCGATAAGTGTGATTGACCGCAAAGTTGGCGGTGGGCTAGGTGTTATGCTTGATGACCTCCTGGCAGGAGTTGGCGCCTGGATAGTGATGATGGTGGGATTATGGTTGATCTAAAAAGCATCAGAAGTGGCTTGGTTGGTTTGATGGCGCTATTGTTACTGTCGCCGGAAAGTCACGCGGCTCCGGAGGTGATCGCCAATGGGTTATTTAAGGATAAGGCGATGCTGACCATCAATGGCAAAACCCGCTTGCTTAAAGCCGGCCAAACCAGCCCCGAAGGCGTCAAACTGGTCAGCAGTAACAGCAAGCAGGCTGTGCTTATCATTGATGGTGTAAGAACCTCCATGAAGGTATCACAGCGGATTTCCTCCAGTTTTAAGTCGGCCAAGGCGCCGCCGACTGTGACCCTGCCACGCAGCAGTAATGGCCATTACTACGCCCGTGGAGCGATCAACGGGCGTTCAGCGCAGTTTATGGTCGACACAGGAGCGACTTCCGTGGCGATGAACCTGAACCATGCCCGCCAGTTCGGAATTGACGTCAGTAAAAGCCCGGTTTCCGCCGCCAGCACCGCCGGTGGGATTGTAAAAACCTATGTTGTAGATCTGCAGCGAGTTAGTGTTGGCGCCATCACCATTCATAATGTTGCCGCGACCGTTGTCGACGGTGATTTTCCGGTCAATATCCTGTTGGGAAATTCCTTTCTAAGCAAGGTGGACATGAGTGAACAGTCCGGTGCTCTGGTATTGAAGAAGAAGTTCTAGTCGCGTCTTCGCGAAGTTTGTTTTTGTACAGGACGCAAGCCCTGTTTTTTTATCCGTTTTTTTGTGAGAAAAGTCATGTCCGCTTTGGCTAAACGAATTATTCCCTGCCTGGATGTCGATGCCGGCCGGGTGGTTAAAGGCGTTAAATTTATTGATATCCGGGATGCCGGCGACCCAGTGGAGGTCGCGCGACGCTACGATGCCGAGGGGGCCGACGAAATCACGTTTCTGGATATCACCGCCAGCCATGAGCAGCGGGATACCACCATTCACACGGTTGAAGCCATAGCCAGTGAGGTCTTTATTCCCCTCACTGTGGGTGGCGGTGTCCGTACCCTTGAGGATATCCGGGCCCTGCTCAGTGCAGGCGCGGATAAAGTGGGCATCAATTCCGCAGCGGTTAAAAACCCCGAGTTTGTTAAAGGCGCGGCCGAAAAATTCGGTTCGCAATGCATCGTTGTTGCCATTGACGCCAAGCGGGTAAACCCTGGCGAACAGCCGCCAAGGTGGGAGATATTTACCCATGGTGGCCGGGAGCCCACGGGCATAGATGCGGTAGATTGGGCCAAACGTATGGCAAGCTACGGTGCCGGCGAAATATTGCTCACCAGCATGGATCGGGATGGTACAAAAAACGGCTTTGATCTGGCGCTGACCAGCGCTGTCAGTGACGCGGTAGGCATCCCGGTTATAGCCTCGGGCGGAGTGGGCAATCTCCAGCACTTGGTTGAGGGTATACAGGAGGGGGGCGCCGATGCCGTCCTGGCTGCGAGCATCTTTCATTTCGCCGAATACAGCATTCGAGAAGCGAAAGCTTACATGGCCGCGCGGGGTGTGGAAGTTCGCTAAGAATTTTCCGCCTTAACCAATACTCAGGCGTGGCGCAATTTTAGCGGCGGTAGTTCCGATACTTTTGGTGGTGTTCTCAGCACGCTAAGCATATGCCTATCGGCTTTATTGAGAAAGGCGAGATAGTCTTTTGCGCCACTCTTGGCCAGTTCGCAAGAATCAAATGGTCCCATGGAGAAGCCTTCACGAGTGGTAAAGTACCAAGCGTGATTTAACTTAAAAAACCGCTCACAACGATGCGGTATTGGGTGTCCTTGAGTTTTTTCGCCGCCCCTGGCTGGTAGAGTAGTGGCGTGAGTCATGCCTTTCAAAACCGTCGCTTTACTTTGTATTTATACGACCGCTATATCACCTTCATTGGTGCTTGAAAGTAACCATCCGGGGTAGTTTTGTGCGGATGGCTTGTTATACCAAAAAATATCGGTTTAGTCCATTAAAACTTTAGTGGACTTTGACAGAATGTTGAGTCCTTTGAGCAGGTTAAGCGCCTCGTAGAGCTGATTATCGGCGGTGATGACGTCTTGATTTTCGGTCCTCGTCTTGCCACTTACTGCCTCCTCGCCACCCAGGTGTTTATTCAGATTTGCTTCGCGCATCTGAAAATTTTTGGTCAGTGCACGGATTTCCGCCCGCTCGACGTATATATCCGGTTGAATGCTGACCGCCTGGATGGACCGGCCGTTTGGCGTAAAATAACGCGCGGTAGTGAGCTTGATGGCGCGTCCGTCATCCAGTGGCAGAACAGTTTGCACCGAACCTTTGCCAAAACTGTCGGTACCCATGATTACGCCACGTTTATGATCCTGAATGGCCCCGGCGACAATTTCCGACGCGGAGGCACTGCCGCCATTTATCAAAACAACCAAAGGTATATCTTCAAGAATAACGCCTTTGTTCGCGGAGTAGCGATGGCGCGAGGAACGGGTCCTACCCTCGGTATAGACGATCAGCCCTTCATCGAGCAGAGCATCGGCTACTTCAACGGAGGCAGACAACAGTCCACCCGGATTGTTGCGTAAATCCAGTACCAGCCCATGAAGCGCAGTGGTTTCTTTGGTCAGAGCCGTGACGCTGTTTTTAAATTCCTCTCCGGTGCGTGACTGGAATTGGGCAATGCGAATATAGCCGTAACCGGGTTCTAGGACTTTGTGCCGCACACTCTTGATACTGATGGTGTCGCGAATCAGTGTGAACTGGAGGGGCTGGTCAGTGTTTTTCCGGGAGATGGTCAGGGACAGCGAGCTGCCCTTCTCGCCGCGCATAATATTAATGGCTTCCTCCAGGGTCATGCCGCGTACGGCCTGGTCGTTTAGTTTGACGATAAAGTCGCCTGGCAAAATGCCCGCTTTCGCTGCCGGGGTGTCGTCGATGGGGGAGATGACTTTCACGAAACCATCCTCCATCCCCACTTCAATACCGATACCACCAAATTCGCCCGAGGTTTGTTCCTGAATTTCTTCGAAAGATTCGGCTTTAAGGAAAGCGGAATGGGGATCCAGCTCGGCTAGCAAGCCAACAATGGCATTTTCCAGTAGTTCTCGGTCATCGATTTCTTCGACATAGGTGTTCCTGATTTGCTCGAACACCTGAGCAAATAACTGTAGTTCCTCCAGTGGCAGGCGTGCCGAGGAGTCAGCCTCGGTTGTCGTTGCTGGCTCCTCGCCAAGTACGGCGGTCGCTAGCATAAAAGTTGTCCAGCAAATTAAACGGGCAATTCGGGACATAATTTTTTCCAGTATTATCTAGCGAAAGGGGTTTGATCCTATTTGGTCTGGTGACAAACGGCTTTCAAGCATTGGGCCTGAGCCACGGTTTGGGATCGACGGCTTTGCCCTGATGGCGAATTTCAAAATAAAGCGCGCTGGAGTCAAGGCCGCCGGTATCGCCAACCCTGGCGATAATCTCGCCTGTGGAAACCCAGTTGCCGATCTCCTTGAGCAGCACCTGATTGTGAGCGTAAAGGCTAAGATACCCCTCCCCGTGGTCAATAATCAATAGCAGGCCGTGGCCGCGCAAATAGTCGGCAAATACTACGCGACCGTAATGGATGGCAGCCACTTCAGTGGCTTGTTTGGCGCCCAGCAGCCAACCGGACCAGTGCAGGTCTGCATTTCGCCGTTGCCCGAAAAAATTACGGATCTTGCCCTGAACCGGCCACGGCAACTTTCCTTTTTGTTCTGCGAAGGATTGCCTGTTGGGAGCCTCTAACCTGGCGATACTCCGTTCCAGAGTGTTGATTACCTTTTCCAGTTGCACTTTTTTCTGTTGGAGATCTTTCATGCGGCTGTTGCCGTGATCGAGCTTTTTATTGATCGCTGCCAATACGGTTTTTCTCTCTCCCACCTTCGCCTGTAACTGGGCGGATACAGTTTCGACCTGAGATCTGCTGGCCTCCAGCTTGCCGCGCTTTTCGGCCAGGCTGGTTTCAACGGTCGTTAAATGTGCCAGAGTGTTTTTGTAGTCAAGTAATATATTTTTCCGTGCATTAACCACATATTCATAGTATTTAAGTACGCGGTTGATTTGATCGGGTTCTTCCAGATTAAATAAAACCCGCAGCGGTTCCTGGTTGCCCAAGCGGTGAGCTGCTTCCAGTTCACGGGCCACCAGACGCCCCTGCGTCGAGCGTTTTTCCCGTAGCGTTATCTGCTTTTTTTCCAAGGCGCCAAGTTCTTTGTTCAGATCTTTTATTTGTTGAGTGAGCTTAAGCAACTGTTTGCTTGCTTCGGCTGCTTTCAGTTCACTGTTGCGCAACTGGCTATTTAGTTTGCTGCGTTTGTCGTCGTTTTGGCGAAGTTCCCGTTGCAGGTTGGTGATTTGCTTATTAAGCGCTTCCAGCTTGCGGGTTTCCCCGTCAGCGTAGGTGGGGTGCCAGGCAAAAAATATCAGAACAAAAAAAATAACCGAGGCGAGGCGGACGGCTATGTGGTTTCTGGAGCTGTAAATCTGGATGCCTGGCAATGCAATATCTAGTTGGCTTCAAGCAGGGAATGACCGGTCATTTCCCGGGGGATGGGTAGGTCAAGCAAAGCCAGCATGGTCGGTGCAATATCGGCGAGACTGCCGTTTTCCGCGAGGCTTAGCCGGCGTGGCCCGAAATAAACCAGTGGTACGGGGTCCACAGTGTGAGAGGTCAGGACTTCATCGGTATCGGTGTCGCGCATTTTTTCTATATTGCCGTGATCTGCGCTGATAAGGCATTGGCCGCCGACTTCCCCAAGGGCGGTAAGAATTTCGCCAAGACAGTGGTCGATGACTTCAGCAGCTTTCACGGCGGCATCGTAAACGCCGGTGTGACCGACCATGTCGCCATTGGCGAAATTACAAATGATCGCGTCATAGTCGCCGCTTTTGATGGCTTTGACCAGGCTTTCAGTCACCTCGTAGGCGCTCATTTCCGGCTGCAGATCGTAGGTGGCGACCTGAGGGGAGGGAATCAGGATACGGTCTTCCCCGGCAAAGGTTTCCTCTCGTCCGGCGCTAAAGAAAAATGTCACATGGGCATATTTTTCGGTTTCGGCAATGCGTAGCTGGGTTTTACCGCTGTTGGCGAGGTATTCGCCCAGGCTCTGTTTAATAGGTTCTGGACCAAAGGCGCAGAGCGCCTGGATGTTATCAGCGTATTCGGTGGTCATTACAAAGGCGGCCAGGTCTGGACGTTGAGACTGGGGAAATTGCTCAAAGCCCTTGTCAACAAAGGCACGGCTTAGTTGACGGGCCCGGTCGGGGCGGAAATTCATGAAGATAACGCTATCGCCGTCATCAATGCGAGCCACTTGCTGTGACTCGTCGGCAATAATGGTTGGCACGACAAACTCGTCGTTTTCACCGCGCGCATAAGCTGCATCCAGCGCATCCAGGGCCGTAGCCGCGCGGTGTTCCGCCTCGCCCTCAGCCACGGCCTGCCAGGCGAGTTGAACCCGCTCCCAGCGTTGATCCCTGTCCATGGCGTAGTATCGACCACTAATGCTGGCCAGACGGCCAACACCGAGTTCCCCAAGTGTTTCTTCAACTTTTTCGATAGAAGCGCGGGCGCTGCGGGGCGGGGTGTCGCGGCCGTCGAGAAAAGCGTGCAGAAAGAGTTTGTCGGCGCCGCGCTGGGCGGCCAGCTTGAGGATGGCGACAATGTGTTCCTCGTGGCTGTGCACACCGCCCGGTGACAGCAGTCCCATGATATGAACAGCCTTGCCAGCGCTGACTGCCTTGTCGACGGCCTCGACGTAGGCGGGGTTGTCGTAAAAGCTGCCATCATCAATGGCGCGGTTGATGCGGGAATAGTTCTGATAGATGACGCGCCCGGCGCCGATGGTCATATGCCCGACCTCGGAGTTGCCCATCTGGCCTTCGGGTAGCCCGACCCGGGTGCCCGAGCAGTGCAGCAGGGTTTTCGGCTGTTCGCGCCAGAGCCTGTCCCAGGTGGGGGTGTTGGCGGCGTTGATGGCGTTGTGCCTGGGGTTCTCACTGTGCCCCCAGCCATCGAGTATTAATAAGAGTAAGGGCGTTTTGGTATGGGCTGCGGAAGTGAGTGTGCTCAAGTCAATAATCCCGAGGGTTTGTGGCTTTTTTGAAGGTGGTTTACAGGGTGCCATGGTAACCCTTCGGGCCGTTTTACTCCATGACCGGCCACGCATTGGGCGCTGCTGGCGTGGGGGCCATTTGTGTATACTACGCCGCTTCGCGCAAGCCCTCGCGCGACCAATCTTGAGGTAAAGACATTTGGATTTTTTCGTATTTATTAGTGATCAATGGCTTGCCGTCAGCCTTCTGCTGGTACTGATTTATGTGTTTGCATTTACCGAGCAACACAAAGCGGGTAAACAGGTTTCCGTCCATGATTTGACCCTTCTGATTAATAGCGATAAGGGGTTGGTCATTGATGTGCGTGAAAGCAAGGAGTTTCAGGCTGGGCATATTACCGACGCTATTAATATGCCACTGGCTAAGCTTGAAGGACGCCTAACCGAGCTGGAAAAGCATAGGGATAAAACCCTGGTATTGGTGGATAAACTTGGACAGCATTCCGCCTCCGCCGGTCGCAAACTGCGTGCCTCGGGTTTTGACGTGCGTCGCCTGCGGGGGGGGATGGGCGAGTGGCGTAGTCAGAGCTTGCCAGTGGTAACAGACTAGGAGAGGCCCATGGATGTCAAACAAACCGAAAAAATTGTGATTTACACCACGCGCCTGTGTCCCTATTGCATGGCGGCAAGACGGTTGCTGGATAGCCTGGAGTTGACTTACGAAAATATCGCTGTGGATGGTAACCGCGAGTTGCGCCAACATATGGAAGCGATCAGCGGGAGTCACACAGTGCCACAAATATGGGTGGGTGATACCCACGTGGGCGGTTATACCGAGCTTGCTCAATTGCATAATGCCGGTCGGCTGGAGACTTTGTTGCAGGGCAAGGGCCCGGACGCCTGAATACATTCATCGCTTTAGCGTCGGATTTTAGGGGGAATACATATGACTGAACAGAACGCAGGCCCAGTTAATGGCGATGGGCGCGATCAACCCGCGGGTAACCAACTGGCAATCAAGCGAGTGTATGTCAAGGATGTATCTTTTGAGGTGCCCATGGGGCTTGAAGCCTTTGGTCAGCAATGGCAACCGCGGGTTAATCAGGATATTGCCGCGGAAGTAAAACGCTTGAATGAAAATGAATACGAGGTGGTGCTCAGTATCACCATTTCCGTGCAACAGGAAAAGGAAGTTCTCTATCTGGTCGAAGTTCACCAGGCTGGCGTGTTTGTGGTGGCTGGCTTCGAAGCGCCACAATTGGGTCAGGTGTTGAATACCCACTGCCCCTCGATTCTGTTTCCCTACGCGCGGGAGTTAATCGACAGTTTGGTCGTGCGGGGTAATTTTCCTCCCCTGATGCTGCCGCCGATTAATTTCGAAGCGCTGTTTCAGCAGGCGGCGCGGGAAAAAAGCCAAAACGCACTTGGTGGCGGCGCCTCACCGAGCGGCAAGCCTAACTGACCGGGCTCGGATTCAGCGCGAGGGGATAGCGGTTTGAATCAGGACTGAATACCAAGCTCCTGTAATTTGCGGGTAAGGGTGTTACGCCCCCAACCCAGCAGTACTGCTGCGTCGCGTTTGCGTCCGGCGGTATGGCGCAGGGCGGCCTCAATGGCCGTGCGTTCAAAAGCGGGCAAGGCGGTACCCAGGACGTTGCTTTTGCCCTGCTCAAGCTCCTTGCGCAGCCACTGATCCAGGCAAGCTTGCCAGTCATTTTCCACCTGCTCGGGAGCCGGCGGGACTTCGGTATGCATTTCCGGAGGCAAGTCGGCCATCAGGATTTCCCTCCCGGCGGCCATGACGGTCAGCCAGCGGCAGGTGTTTTCCAGTTGTCGGACATTGCCTGGCCAGGGTTGTTTGACCAGAAAAGCTTCAGCTTCTGGCGACAGAACCTTGGGTTCAACATCCAGCTCCTTGGCGGCCTTGCGAAAAAAGTGTGTCATCAGCCTCGGCAAGTCCTCCCGGCGTTCCGCCAAGCGGGGCAGGTGGATGCGAATGACATTGAGGCGGTGAAACAGATCTTCACGAAAGCTGTGGCTGGCTACCAGTTTTTCCAGATCCTGATGGGTGGCGGCGATGATCCGGACATTGGCTTTTACCGGCACATGGCCGCCGACCCGGAAAAACTCGTTATTGGATAGCACGCGCAGCAAGCGGGTTTGCGCCTCTGGAGGCATATCACCGATTTCATCCAGAAACAGTGTGCCGCCGTCCGCCTGTTCGAAATGACCGATGCGCCGTTGGGTGGCTCCGGTAAAGGCGCCTTTTTCATGGCCGAACAACTCGGATTCGATCAGGTCGTGGGGAATTGCCGCCATATTCAAGGCGATAAACGCGCCATCCTTGCGAGGGCTGTGCCGGTGCAGAGCTCTTGCCACCAGCTCCTTGCCGGTACCGGATTCACCGTTGATCAGCACAGTGATGTTGGAGTGAGACAGGCGGCCAATGGCGCGAAAAACTTCCTGCATGGCTGGCGCTTCGCCAATGATTTCGGTCTCTTCCAGCGTTGTTGGGCGAACGGAAGCAGGCCTGGACTCCTGGCTGAACGCGATCGCGCGCTGTGTAACCGCAACCAGGTCGTCGACATCAAAGGGTTTTGGTAGATACTCAAATGCGCCGCTCTGATAGGAGGTAACGGCGCTGTCCAGGTCCGAGTGGGCGGTGGTAATAATCACCGGCAAATCGGGGTGAGCGGTGTGGATGCGTTGCAGGAGTTCGAGACCGTCGATGCCGGGCATTCGGATATCGCTGATAATGGTGTCCGGTCGCTGTTCGTCCATGCAAGCCAGCAGGCTGGCGGCATCCTCGAAGCTGCGAATATCAAAATCGGCTTTTTGCAGGGCTTTTTCCATTACCCAACGTATTGAATTGTCATCGTCGACAATCCACACGGTTGCGTTCATGCCATTAACTCCTTGGTTTCATGTTGACCCGCTTCGTGCGGTTGTACGGGCAAAAATACGGAAAATCGGGTTTCGCCAGGCTGACTGTCGCATTCGATCAGTCCCTGGTGTTGGTTGATGGCTGACTGGGCCAGGGGCAGGCCCAGACCGCTACCGGCGGCGCGGCTGGTGATCATGGGGAAAAAAATGCGATCGGCGAGCTCACCGGGAATCCCGGGACCGTTATCGACGATATCCAGACGACAAACCACCCGGTGTTGATGTTTACCGATGGTAAAGTGGTTGACGATGCGGGTGCGCAGCTTTATCTCCCCACCGTGGCCGATTAAACCCGCACTATCGAGTGCCTGCATGGCATTCCTGACCAGATTGAGCACTGCCTGTATCAGTTGCTCCCGGTGTCCGAGCAGCTCGGGAATGCTGGGGTCGTAATCCTTATTGATAGGTAGCTTTCGGCTGGTTTCCGCAGCCACCAGCTTGGCCACGTGTTCGGTAATGTCATGGATGTTGACCAGGGTGGCGGCGCCGACCACAGTGGGGCCAAGTAAACGGTCAACCAGCTTTCTCAGGCGTTCGGCCTCGGCAATGATGACGTCGGTGTATTCCACTAGCTCTGATTCCCCCAGTTCCTGTGCCAGTAACTGTGAGGCACCGCGAATACCACCCAGGGGATTTTTGATTTCGTGGGCCAGCCCGCGGACCAGATTTCGGGAGGTGTCGTGGGCCGAAATCAAAGCTTCTTCCTTGTCGATACGTATGGTTCTATCCATCGGTTGCATCTCCAGCAACAGCCCGGCTTCGACACTGAGGTTCAGGGGTGTGAGGGAATAATCGACGGTAACCTTGCTATGGTCTGGCATCAGCAGCCTGGCCTTGCGCTCGGTATAGGAGCGGCTTTCTTTCAGCGCTGCGGTAAAACTGTTGTATTTATCTTCGGGGTCAACAAACAGCTGTGTTGCATTCAGTCCCAGGAGGCGCTGCGTGCTGGCAGCCAACAGATTTTCAGCCGCTGGATTCAGGTAGGTGATTTCAAGGTTTGTACCCAGCATGAGGACGACAGTATTCAGGTTGTCGAGTACCAGCTGCTGGGTGTTTTCGTATTTCATTGGTGCAGGCAATAAGCCGCTTTTTGGGGAGCCTTGCATCATCAAGCAAATGCCAGGCCAATAAGTGGGGGTTAAATTGCTCAGCCTGAGGGCATTTCTCTTCAATAGAGCAGGCTAACAACAACAACCTTGCACCATAGCGGTGCAATAGGCAAGAGGGGAGCTACTATTTCTTCCCCATTTTGGGATGGTAACGTTGTACGTAAAAGGTCACTTTTTGGGATTTCGCTTTGATTTTGCTATTAGCATCCCATATTTCCGCGTAGATCGTGTGTTCTCCTCGGATGAGGTTGCGTAGTGTGATATGGGTGCTCGTGCCGGGTGGGTTTTCAGCACTCTCATTATGATAAAACACGACACTGTGGCCCTCTTGAAGGGGCGGCACGAGGTTTAACCGCACAGGGACGTCGCGTTGCCCCGTGGGTACCGTTGAACCTTCCAGTGGTTCAACCAGACGACTAACAGTATAGGGAACCTCTTCGGATTTTGGGTCCTGTGTCTGTTTGCTGGAGGTTATTTCCGGTTTTGGTGGTGGCAAGGTGGCCTGCTGTGTGTTGATGGGCCGTAGCTCCACTTTCTCCGATTCCTGGTCGGCGGGGGGGGAGTCTGTAAATGTGACGTTTCCGTGCTCGTCGACGGTTTTATATATAGGCGCGGCATGCAAGCCGGTGGTTCCCGCAGTTATGGCCATTGCAGTGAAAAATATCAATAACAATAATGGCTTAGCGTTCATTCCGTGCCTCCCTGAGTAGATGGTTAACAGATTACCCTCCTTTAGACAAAAGAAAAAGCCCGCCATTCGTTGAATGGCGGGCTTTTTTGGGTTTTGTGAGCGAATAAAATCAGACGCTGTAGTACATATCGAATTCGACCGGGTGAGTGGTCATATTCAAAGTCTCGACTTCTTCTGACTTCAGCTCGATATAGGCGTCGATCATATCATCGTCCATAACGCCGCCAGCGGTCAGGAAGTCGCGATCCTTGTCCAGGGCATCCAGCGCCTGCTCCAGGGATGACGCGACGGTGGGGATAGCCTTACCTTCTTCCGGCGGCAGGTCGTAGAGATCCTTGTCAGCCGCATCGCCGGGGTGGATCTTGTTTTGAATACCGTCAAGACCCGCCATCAGCAGGGATGTAAATGCCAGGTAAGGGTTGGCGGTGGGGTCCGGGAAGCGAACTTCAATGCGTCTTGCTTTCGGGTTGGATACGAAAGGAATACGGATCGAAGCAGAGCGGTTGCGGGCCGAGTAAGCCAGCATTACCGGGGCTTCAAAGCCGGGTACCAGTCGCTTGTAGGAGTTGGTGGAGGCGTTGGCGAAGGCGTTGATGGCGCGGGCATGCTTGATCACGCCACCGATGTAGTAAAGCGCGGTCTCGGACATGCCGGCGTAAACGTCGCCAGTAAAGATGTTGTTGCCGTCCTTGGACAGTGACTGGTGACAGTGCATGCCGGAACCGTTGTCGCCAACCAGGGGTTTGGGCATAAAGGTCGCGGTTTTGCCATAGGCGTGGGCGACATTATGTACGCAGTATTTGAGGATCTGTACTTCGTCGGCTTTCAGCGTAAGGGTGTTGGCGCCCACACCGATTTCACACTGGCCGGCGGTGCCCACTTCGTGGTGATGGACTTCAACTTCCAGACCCATTTGGGTCATGGCGCCACACATGGCGGCGCGCAGGTCGTGGAGGGAGTCCACCGGCGGTACCGGGAAGTAACCGCCTTTAACGCCAGGGCGGTGACCCATATTGCCATCGCTAAAGTCGTGTTCAGTTGCCCAGGCAGCTTCCTCGGAGTGGATTTTGTAGAAAGAGCCGCTCATGTTTGAGCCCCATTTGATGTCGTCAAAGACAAAGAATTCGGGCTCGGGGCCAAACAGTACGGTATCGGCGATGCCGGTGGAACGCATGTAGTCCTGCGCGCGGTCGGCAATGGAGCGCGGGTCACGGTTGTAGCCCTGCATGGTGGTGGGTTCAACAATGCCGCAACGCAGGATGACGGTGGCTTCGTCGGTGAAGGGATCGAGCACGGAGGTGCGATCGTCGGGCATCAGGATCATGTCGGATTCGTTGATGCCCTTCCAGCCGGCGATGGAGGAACCATCAAACATTTTCCCTTCTTCAAAGAAGCCTTCGTCGACCTCGGAAGATGGGATGGACACGTGTTGCTCCTTGCCTTTCGTGTCGGTAAAGCGCAGGTCAACCCAGCCGGCTTCACTTTCTTTGATCAGTTTCAGGGTTTGTTCGGACATATTTCCTCCACATCGGGGTTTGTCATTTTAGAGTTCCGGCCACCTTTTTCTGGTGGTGTATTAAACCGGTCTGGAACGATTTCCGGCGTAAATATCCAGCTAAGCTGTGGTGTAGGAACCAGCAAAAGCTGTGCCATGGATATCCGCAGTGATCTGCACTGGTTTCAGGGTGTTTCGGCAACCAACATAGCACGCAAATGCACTAAATCAGTGCTCAAAAAGCACTAAAATAGTGCGATTTGGCGCCCTGTGGTGGTCGTCGGGCATTCTACGCCAACTTGTGAGCGCCGTCAGTCTCTATGTCGTCACCTCGCGCCACAGACGTGCACAGCCTTGCTTTATAATCGCGCCTCTTTTTGGCCATCCGACCAGTCCATGCATTTTGTCATCAAGCTGTTTCCCGAGATCATTATTAAAAGTGCGCCGGTGCGCAAGCGTTTTATCAAGCAGTTGAGGGAGAACCTGCGCCGTCTGCTTCAGGTTCACGGCTGTGAGGCCCAGGTGAGCAGTGAGTGGGACAAGCTGGAAATTCTGGCGCCGAACGCCAGCCAGGAGGATGCGGCCATTATTGCCGAGCTGTTGGGTAATACCCCCGGTATTGCCAATTATTCGGAGGTCAGACAATACCCGTTGGGGGACTTTGACCAGGTGGCGGATTTGCTCTGGCCCATGTATGGCGAGCAGATGAAGGACAGGACTTTTTGTGTGCGGGTGAAACGCAGTGGCAAGCATGCGTTCAACTCCGTTGAAGCCGAGCGGCAGATCGGTGGCCGACTGCTGGCCCGATCCGATGGCGCCAGTGTTTGCCTTGATCAGCCGGATGTGAAAATCCAGCTGGAGATCCGTGGGTCACAGTTGTTTGTGATTGAAAAAATTAACCCCGGCCTTGGCGGCTTCCCTCTGGGTACCCAGGAGGCGGTAATGTCGCTAATCTCCGGCGGCTTCGATTCCACGGTGGCCAGTTATCTGACCATGAAGCGCGGTCTGCGTACGCATTTCTGCTTTTTTAATCTGGGTGGTCGCGCCCATGAGCTGGGGGTTAAGGAGGTCGCCTGGTATCTGTGGCAAAAGTACGGTGCGTCACACCGGGTCAAATTTATTACCGTGCCCTTTGAGGAGGTGGTCGCTGAAATCCTCACCAAGGTAACGGACTCCCAGATGGGCGTGGTGTTAAAGCGCATGATGTATCGGGCCGCCGGCGAAGTGGCCCGCTCCTGGAATGTCGATGCCCTGGTCACCGGGGAAAGTGTCGCCCAGGTGTCCAGTCAGACTCTGCCCAACCTGGCGGTGATCGATTCGGTGACGGATCTGCTGACCATCCGCCCCCTGGTCACCATGGATAAAAACGACATCATTGATATCGCCCGCCACATTGGCACGGAAGACTTTGCCGCTAATATGCCCGAGTACTGCGGTGTTATTTCAGTGAAGCCCACCACCCGCGCCCGGCCCGAGCGTATTGAGCAGGAGGAGCGGAATTTTGATTTTGCCGTGCTGGAAAAGGCAATTGCCGATCGAAGGGAAGAGAATATCGACGAGATGATGGATAACATCGTCGGCCTGCCGTCGGTGGAAGTGTTTGCCTCGCCCCAGCCGGGCATGGTGATTCTGGATATTCGCCACCCCGACGAAATACTGCGCAAACCCCTGCAGGCAGGTATGGCACAGGTGCGGGCCGAGCCTTTTTTCTCTCTGCAAAACCGCTTTAAGAATCTGGATCAGAATTCTCGCTATCTGCTCTACTGCGACAAGGGCGTGATGAGCCAGCTACATGCCGAGTTGCTGCGCGAAGAAGGTTTTGAAAACGTCGCGCTGTACAAGCCTGGTGGCTGAATATGGCGCCCGGTGGCGGGGTCGTTATTGTCATGACTTTTACCGGGGCAGGCCCTATAATCCGCGCCCCTTTTTCCGGTAGTTCCCACCCATGTCCGATATCCAGAAATTGCGCAATATTGCCATTATTGCCCACGTTGACCATGGCAAAACCACCTTGGTAGACAAGCTCCTGCAGCAGTCTGGCACCCTGGCGCGCAAGGATCAGAGTGCCGAGCGCATCATGGATTCCAACGATCAGGAAAAAGAGCGTGGTATTACCATTCTGGCGAAAAATACCGCCATTGAATGGCAGGGTTATCACATCAATATTGTTGACACGCCGGGCCACGCCGACTTTGGTGGCGAAGTGGAGCGGGTGTTGTCCATGGTGGACTCGGTGCTCTTGCTGGTCGATGCCGTCGATGGACCCATGCCGCAAACCCGTTTTGTCACCACCAAGGCCTTTGAAAAAGGGTTAAACCCCATCGTTGTGGTCAATAAGGTGGACAGGCCCGGTGCCCGTCCCCACTGGGTGATGGATCAGGTGTTCGACCTGTTTGACCGACTCGGCGCCAATGACGAGCAGCTGGACTTTCCTATTATTTACGCCTCCGCCCTCAATGGTGTCGCTGGCCTGGAGCCGGATGAGCTGGCTGATGATATGACGCCGCTGTTCGAAATGATTACTGAGCGAGTGCCGGTGCCGGATGTCGATCCCGCCGCCCCCTTTCAAATGCAGATTTCCGCACTGGATTACGACAGTTATGTGGGCGTCATAGGTGTTGGCCGTATTACTCGGGGTAGCCTCAGCCCTAATCAGCCAGTGGCTATCGTCGATCATGAAGGTAAAACCCAAAAAGGCAAGGTACTGGAAGTGAAAGGTTACCTCGGCCTCGACCGTATCAACACCCAGCTGGCGCAGGCCGGTGACATTGTTGCGGTCACGGGTATAGATGGACTGGGTATCTCGGACACCCTCTGTGACCCGGCGCATGTGGAGGCCATGCCGCCATTGACCGTGGATGAGCCCACCGTGAGCATGGTGTTTATGGTCAACGATTCACCTTTTTCCGGTCAGGACGGCAAGTTCGTGACTTCCCGCAATATCAAGGAAAGGCTGGAGCGAGAGCTGATTCATAATGTAGCCCTGCGCGTGGAGCCCGGCGACAGTCCGGAAAAGTTTCGGGTTTCCGGTCGCGGGGAGTTGCATCTTTCGGTACTGATTGAAACCATGCGTCGAGAAGGCTTTGAGCTGGCGGTTTCCCGTCCGGAAGTGGTGCAGCGGGAAGTTGACGGCGAGATTCAGGAACCCTTTGAGCTGGTGGTGATAGATATAGAAAGCGATCATCAGGGCCCGGTGATGGAAGAACTGGGTCTACGCCGGGGCGAATTAAAAAATATGGAGCCCGATGGTAAAGGTCGTATCAAACTGGAATACGTGGTTCCGTCCCGGGGCCTGATTGGCTTTCGCGGCCAGTTTCTGACCCTGACTTCCGGCTCCGGCATTATGACCAGCATTTTCGATCACTATGGCCCGGTGAAAGGGGGGGAAGTCGTGTCCCGGCAGAACGGCGTGCTGGTATCCATGGTCAAGGGCAAGACCCTTAGCTATGCACTGTACAACCTTCAGGAGCGTGGCCGCTTGTTTCTCGGTCACGGTGAGGATGTCTACGAAGGTCAGATTGTGGGTATCCACTCCCGCGGCAATGACCTGGTGGTTAATCCGACCAAAGCCAAACAGCTGACTAACATCCGCGCCGCCGGCACAGACGAGGCGCTGACCCTGGTACCACCCATTCGCCACTCCCTGGAACAGGCGCTGGAATTCATCGAGGATGACGAATTGGTGGAAGTGACTCCTAATCATATCCGTCTGCGCAAAAAGCTGTTGACCGAAAATCAGCGCAAGCGGGCTTCGCGCGCATAACTGCTTGCAGCAGACTACCTGCCTCTGGTCATTGCGGACAGGATAGAAGCAGCTGGTGAATTGTGGGTGGCCGCTATGCAAAAGGGCCGATTGGTTGGCTAAAATAAGGCCATGGCGGGTTCTAAAACCCATTCAACCGTAAGCTGTCCCAACTGTAGCGCTCGGCACAAGGTGAAAATGTCGCTCGACGACGGTCAGTTTTTTCACCCGTGCGAATTTGGTGGGGAATCCTCACGGGGATTGCTGCGTCTTTTGGTCCCATGACACGGTGAAGTGTCCGCCAATTCAGCAGCCCATGCTTTGGTCGGGATACCTGAGCTTGGAAGTGAGGTGCTTTGCTGTTTGGGCAACCTGAATAACTAAAAACGCAATCAGTAAAAAACAGCTAACCACTTTGGAAATGGCGTCACAGGAAGCAGATTACGCTCGGTTGTTTCTGGCAATCCCGGTAAAGGGGAGGTGCGGTCAGTATTTGCAGCGCCTTTGCGCAAACCTGAAGCCTTTATTTGGTGCAGGTCAGGTGAACTGGACGCCCGTCGAAAACCTGCATCTGACCCTGCATTATTTCGGTAAAGTCAGTGGCCGGGAATACGTTGTTATCCAACGGATTATCGATGGCTTGTTGGCCGGGCGCTTGAGTTTTGATTTGACCTTTAGCGAAATTGTCCTGTTCCCGCGTCCATCCAGGCCGCGGTTAATCGCCTGCGAGGTGGTTGCCAGCGCAACCCTTGGGCAGTTAGTAACGGATTTACGAGCGGAAATGGCACGAGCGGGTTTTCTAATTGAAGCCAGACCTTTCAGGGCTCACGTAACCCTGGGTAGACTAAAACGAATTCCTAAAGACAGGGAGGCAGTTGACAGGATGAGTCAATGGCTGGAAAAGGAGTGTGCCCGGTTGCAACTTGAAACCGATCATTCCCTCACGGTAAATGAGATTGCGCTATACAACAGTGTCACCGAGCCTGGGGGCGCTGTTTATGATGTGGTCAAGCGGTGGCGCCTGCAAGACTAAAGTAAGATAAGGGCTAAAGAGTGGATACTTTAGGGGGTTGAAAAATGAATAATAGAACGCAAGCACTGTTGGCTTTTGGCGCCTTGCTGTTTTTTCTTGGCCTGTTATCGGGTTTTGCGATACCGGCGTTAACGAATCCCAGAATGGGGGTATCCAGTCACCTGGAGGGCCTAATGAACGGCACTTTTCTGATGGTGGTCGGTCTGGCCTGGCGCCATCTGAACTTATCTGATCGCTGGGGCGCCCTGGCCTATTGGGCCTTGCTGTATGGTGCGTACGCCAACTGGATATTCGTGCAATTGGCTGCGATCTTTGGCACCGCGGCCATGGCGCCCATTGCCGGTGCGGGCCAGCAGGGACAGGTTTGGCAAGAGGTGCTGGTCACCGGTGGCTTGCTATCCGTGGGTCTCGTCATGGTAGTGGCCGGCGCTTTGCTGGTGTGGGGGTTTTTCCGTGGGCCAACAGCCGGTAATGACATCGCCTAACCCATGATTCCCTTATCGGTACTGGATCTTTCCCCCATCGTAGCAGGGAGCCAAGCCCGTGATTCCCTGCTCAACAGTCTCGATCTGGCTCGCCATGTGGAGCGCTGGGGCTATCGGCGTTACTGGCTGGCGGAGCATCATGGCATGCCGGGTATCGCCAGTGCCGCCACGTCGGTTGTCATGGGGTATGTGGCGGCGGGTACCTCCACGATCAGGGTTGGGGCCGGCGGCATTATGCTGCCCAACCACTCACCGCTGGTGATTGCTGAACAGTTCGGCACGCTGGAGTCCTTGTACCCGGATCGTGTCGACCTGGCGTTGGGTCGGGCGCCAGGTACCGACCCGGTAACCGCCAGGGCGCTACGCAGAAACCTTACCACCAGTGTTGAGCAATTCCCTGACGATGTTCGGGAGTTGCTGGCTTATTTCCAGGCGCCGAAACCCGGACAGGGGATTCAGGCCGTGCCCGGCGTGGGCCTGTCGGTCCCCGTATGGATGTTGGGCTCCAGCCTGTTTGGCGCCCAACTAGCCGCCCAGCTAGGTTTGCCCTACGCTTTTGCCTCGCATTTTGCGCCTGCGCAGTTATTGGAGGCCCTCGCACTTTACCGGGAGCGGTTCCAGCCATCGGAATATTTAGCCCGGCCTTATTTTATGCCGGCTATCAGTGTTTTCGCCGCCGCCACCTCCGAGCAGGCGCGGCTGCTGGCCAGTTCCTGGCAGCAGGCTTTTGTAAATTTATATGCCGGTCGACCCTCGAAACTGCCGCCGCCAGTACCGGACTATCTGGCCGGGCTGTCGCCCCTGGAGCAACATATGCTCAAGGATGTATTGCAGTACACTGCCGTGGGCACCGCGGATGAAGTAGGTGCGCAAATCCGGAAATTTATCGAACTGACCTCGGCGGATGAATTAATCATTGCGTGCCAGTGCTACGATCACCAGGCCCGGTTGCGTTGCTACGAGATAGTATCCGGGCTGCTTTAAGCCAGCGAGTGGACGTATGATGACCGGGCACCAAAAGCTCAGAGTATTCGCGGTGGTGCTGGCAATAGTAACCGGTTCACTGCCCCTGGCGTTTATTACCACCATTATCCTGATGCCTTTCTGGCGTTGGCTGGAAGCTGATCTTGGTGTCGAGAGCATTGGTCACTCCGGTCCCTTGGACTGGTGTTTCTGGACGATGTATGGCCTGTATATGCTGATATTTATCCTCGCCTGGATAGACTCTGCCCGAAAAAAACGCCAGGTAACCGGAGATTAAGGCCGAAGCGGTCTTTCTAAATATTGGACGCATGAATATGTCCGTAAAAGACTATGATTTTGTAATTTTATTGGGTCGCTTCCAGCCTTTTCACCAGGGTCATCTGGAAGTTGTAGAAGCAGGCTTGCAGCAGGCCGACAGAATGATTCTGGTCTGTGGCTCGACCAATCAGGCGCGCAATTTCCGCAACCCCTGGAACTTCCGGGAGCGGGAAGAGATGATTCGTAACGCACTGAGTCAGGCGGACTTTGAACGGGTGGATATCGTTGGCGTTGCCGACCATCGATATAACGAATCTGCCTGGGTGGGGGAGTTGCGCGACACCGTCAATGGGGTTGTGAGCCAACACAGTGAGCAAACTGATAAGGCTCTAAAGCTCGCGTTTGTTAGCCGGGCTGGAGACACATCGGACTATTATTCACGGCGTTTTCCCGCATGGGAAGAAGTTAAATTCGTTGTTCCCGCAGCAGTAAATGGCACTGCAATACGTGAAGCCATGCTGGATGCGACTGACTCAAAAGATGCTTCGGCCATGCTCTTAGCATTTCTGCCACCCACGGTGGCGGACATGGTGACGACGTTTTTACACACGGCTGTCTGGCGAACTGTTGTTGAAGAGCAGCACTATATCGCCCAATACAAACAGGCCTGGAGTGTGGCGCCCTATACCCCCACCTTCGTTACCGTGGATGCTCTGGTGGTGCAAGGTGATCATCTGCTGGTGGTGGAGCGCAAAAACCTGCCTGGCAAGGGCTTGTTGGCCTTGCCAGGTGGTTTTGTCGATCCTGAGGAAAAACTGCTCGATGCCTGCTTACGTGAGCTGGCGGAAGAAACCTGCCTGGATGTGCATGTAAGCGTCTTGAAGCAGGCAATTACCCGGCGGGAAGTTTTCGATGATCCCTATCGCTCCGCCCGGGGCCGAACCATTACCCATGTGTTTTTTATGGAACTCCCGACCAGTCATTCATTGCCTATAGTACGTGGTGGAGATGACGCCCGACATGCTTTCTGGTTGTCCTTATCCGAAATTGATCCGGAGCTTTTCTTTGAAGATCACTACTACATCATAGAATCCCTGCTGGGTTTGCCGTAATCTTTGGCGCGTAGGAGCGAAGCGAAAGCTATTAAAATCAGATTAAAAGGACATTGTCGATGGAAGCTACTGAAAACAGGGAAATAGCCACTCCGCGAGCCGCGAGTTTAAAAACAGAACACCCGCTGGAGTTTTCCGGCCAGACCGGAGAGTTTTTCGGTATCTGGATCGTCAATATATTACTCAGCATTTTGACCCTGGGCATCTATTCCGCCTGGGCGAAAGTACGTACCAAGCAGTATTTTTATGGCAATACTCAACTGGACGGCTCGGCTTTTGAATATACCGCCGACCCGGTGCGCATTCTCAAAGGCCGGGTTCTTGCGGTCATTGCTTTGGTTGCCTACAGCCTGGTGGGAGAAGTATGGCCTAACCTAAGTGGTATCGCTTTTCTGGTGTTGATGGCCCTGCTGCCGGCGGTGATTGTGATGTCTCAGTCCTTTCGCATGCGCAATACCCGCTGGCGAGGCATTCGCTTCGCCTTTGAGCGGGACTATCTGAATGCCTATCGCTTATTCACCCCGGCCATCCTGTACGTTGCAGTGATAGTGGCCATTCCCTTTGCGGTGGGACTGGATTTTGAGGTTTTGGAAAATGCTGAATCCCAGGAGGATTTTTTTCCGGAAAGCCTCAAGAACTACTTTATTTATACGGGAATTGTCTTTGTAATCGCCGGCCTGTTATTTCCCTGGTGGCATCGAAGTTTATATACGTACCTGTGTAACAGGGGGTTCTATGGACGAGCGAGATTTTCGGGCCATTTTTTAACGAAAAGCTTCTACGGCCTTTATCTAAAAGCCTTTTTGATTTTAGTTGTAGCCGGGTTGGCCGTTACGCTGCCAACAATTCTGCTTGTTTCCGGCGGGACGCTTTTTGCTGGCGCGATGGATGGGGGCTCTAAGGCGTCGTGGGCTGTATTGCTCGCATTTATTCCGATGCTGTTTCTTATGGTTCCCTACGGTCTTGCCTTTGCCTATATTCAGGCCCAGCGAACCAATCTTATCTATGGCAACTTGCGTTTGCCCGAGCTCAATATCACGGCGGAGCTGGAAACCCTGAAGATTTTTGGCCTCTACTTCACTAACACACTGGCGATACTGTTGACGCTGGGGCTGGCAGTGCCCTGGGCAAGAATTCGCACTGCACGCTACAAGCTTTCTCGCATGCATGTGCTGGTCAGCGATTTTGACCACCTGACCGCTGGGGGAAGCAGTGATCAAAATGCGCTGGGTGAAGAAGTGGGTGAATTTTTCGGTCTGGATCTCGGCCTTTGAGTGTGAACAAATTAACCGGCCGATTTTATGGGGGTGATAACGCCGCCATTGTTGACGTTCAACTCAGTGTCAATCAGGCGGGGATGGCCGAGATAGATTGCGATCCACCCCTGCGCCTGCCCTTTTGCGACCTTAAGGTGACATCACGCCTGGGCAATTCCGCCCGTTATATCCACTGCCCCGATGGCCGTATTTTTGAAACCGCCGATAACGATGGTGTCGATGCGCTTTGCCATGACTGGGGCGCGGGTGGGCGGGAGACCTTTCTGCACCGCCTGGAAAGCCGTCGGCGTATTATTTTCACTGCTCTTCTGGTATTGATCGTGACCGGGTTTGTTTTTGTTCGTTATGGCATCCCGGCCTTGAGTTATCAAATCACGCGGCTGATTCCCACGGAAGTGGATGCCCTTATCGGAGAGCAATATATTGAGTACCTGGATGAGGCCATGTTTGAGCCCAGTCAGCTGGATCCGACGATTCGCGAAGCCATGGAGGCGGACTTTCAGGCGGTGTTGCGGGAGGATGCCCACGCCTATCGACTACTGTTCCGCGACGGCGGCATCATCGGCGCTAATGCTTTTGCGCTGCCGGACGGCACGGTCATAGTCACCGACCAACTGGTGGAACTGGTTAAGGACCCTGAACTTTTAAGGGGTATCCTGCTTCACGAAATCGGCCATGTGCACCACCGGCACACCATGCAGTCGCTGGTGCGTCAGTCTGGTGTGGCCACGGTTGTGTTGTTGATGACTGGTGATGTCTCGACCGCCAGTTCCGTCGTACTGCTGTTGCCGGCGGTACTGTTGCAGAGCCAATATTCCCGCGAGTTTGAAACCGAGGCCGATAGCTACGCACTGGAGCACATGAAATCTCAGGGCATTAACCCAGAGGAATTCGCCGTGGTCATGGAAAAACTGATGGGTTTTGATGTGGAGGAGGAAAATGAACGCGAGATGGCGGAGGATGAGGAAGCGTTTCCGGCGTGGTTAAATTATTTCTCCACCCATCCTGCCACCAAAGAGCGAATCGAACGCTTTAGAACCCAGGCCGCCAATTCAAGCCCTGAAAATTAGGCCTTTGAGACAACCCCAATGGCAACCCCAATAAAGACATTAACTCGCGTTGTCTGTTGGGTACGACAGTTCTATTTTCCGGCTAGCACCTTCTCCGCCCAGCCTGTTTCCAGCGGCACCATGTAATACATGTTGACGTCGCGGGACAGAAACTTCCACTCGCCATCCACCTTGCGGTATTCATCGTCGTAGTAGCCCGCGCCGATAATACTCTTGCCGTCGGTGATGCCGCGGATCTCTACATAACAGGTTCCGGAGGCCTTGTCCGGTCCTTCCAGCTTGACTACGTGGTTATGAATAAACGGTCGCGGTGCCAGATCATTCAGCGCTTTTTCGTACATGGTGAGTAGATTCTCTCGACCCTTGGTGTCGGGGATGGTGCCGTCATTGATGCAAATGGAGCCGTCCTCGGTGAACAGATCCACCATGCCCTTGACGTCATTTTTCCAGACATAGTGACAGTAAAGAATAGGTAAATCGCGAATCGCTTCGCGGTCGAGCATCTCCTGAACCAGTTGGTCTGTGGTGGATTTTGTCATTGTTTTTCCCTTCCTGATTGATTGTGTGAACTATTTCGCCAGTGTAGTGGTATTTCTCAAAAGTTGAGCTATCTCCAAACCCAGATCTCCAGATCAGCCCAGGATGATTACGATACTTGGGCAAGCACATCGGCTGTGAGCTATTCAACGATTAAGGTTTTTTCGATGATTTCATTTCCACGTCGTATTTTTAGCGGCACATCGGTGCCGGGCGTGAAGTCATTAATGGGAACCCATACTGATCGCAGGTTATGTATCTTGCGATGAGCAAATTCCAGTAAATAATCGCCTTTTTTAACTCCGGCTTTTGCAAAAGGATAATCCTTGTACACCTTGATGACTTCAACGCCATCTCCCTGATGGTTTTTGCTGACCCGGAGCCCGATTTTGTATCGATGCCCCCCTTCGATACCTGCTTCAAGTATTTCTTCGTACTGACTACGGGCTTCAACCTTTAACAGAAGCTCTTTGATTTGTATTGCTTCAGGGTTTTCTTGGGCCTGAAGGATACTCGAAAGCAACTGAAGGTGATCGGTGTTGGTTCTGTCATCGTACTCTTCTACGACATAGCGCATCAGTCGTTCCGCTTCTTCGTGGTGACTGGCAGCGTGCAGCAAGCGTGCCGCGACTGCATAAAAGTAACGATCCCTATGGGTATTTTCGATAGTGAAATTAATCAACTCAACTCGTTTTGCCATCGAAAGACCGAAAAAATCATCGCTTTCGATATCCCTGTTTTCGTCAGCGGCTCTTATGGCCCTTTGCAGTGCCCGACCAGCTCCATTGGAGGCCCGGATTTGTTGCAGGGTTTGTTGTGTGGAGCGAAGTTCTATCGCTTTTTGGAACGCAGAAAAAGCCTCCCGCCACTGTGTTGACTAGGGAATCTGGCCCGATTA
>OBIY01000125.1_pt1 | contig 32305 bp, 31 predicted proteins | sample 1519841 | NCBI WGS metagenome assembly OBIY01 (sample SAMN03019774, study PRJEB22545) | beach sand metagenome | biome: beach; feature: sea beach; material: beach sand | place: USA: Municipal Pensacola Beach, FL | collected 2010-07-30 | depth 30-40 cm m
GACACGCGCTTCGCGACGGCGGACGTTTTTACGCAATGAAAGGAAAATTTTCTACCAGGGAAATATCGGCTTTGCCAGAGGGTTTTGAGCTGGAAGCAGTGGAGAAACTGGTTATTCCGGGTCTTGATGAAGATCGCCATCTGATAATCATTCAGAGGAAATAAGGGCAAGTTGTTGACACCCACCTACGCTATAGCCAATCAGAAAGGCGGTGTTGGGAAAACCACCACCAGCGTCAATCTGTCAGCTTCGCTGGCCCACCTGGGCAAGCGGGTGTTGTTGGTTGATATGGATCCCCAGGGTAACGCCACTACCGGTAGTGGCGTGGAAAAAAATGAACTCTCGATAAGCGTATGTGACGTACTGACTGGTGAACGTACGATTAAGGAGGCCATTATTAGTGGGCTACCTGCTGGTTACGATGTATTACCAGCCAATGGGGATTTAACCGCGGCGGAGGTTTACCTTCTTAACCGCAATGGCGGTGAAAAAAAGCTAAAGGAGGCTTTCAATGGCTTGGATGATCACTATGATGTCATCATTATCGATTGTCCACCGGCTTTGAATATGCTGACAGTCAACAGCCTTGCCGCCAGTGATAACGTGATTATCCCAATGCAATGCGAGTATTACGCCCTGGAAGGATTATCCGCCTTGGTGGGCACAATTTCCGAAATAGCCAATACCTTAAATCGTAAACTCCGTATTGAGGGCATTCTGCGCACCATGTATGACCCCAGAAATACCTTGACCAATGAAGTGTCCAACCAGCTGCATGAGCATTTTGGTAAGCGGGTTTATCAGACGGCGATTCCGCGTAATGTTCGACTCGCCGAGGCGCCAAGTTTTGGCAAACCGGTGCTGCTACATGATCGCTATTCGAAGGGAGCTACTGCTTATCTTGGTATGGCTGAGGAATTAATCCGGCGAACCAATGAAAGAATTCCTTCACCACACTGAGACGAACAGAGCAAAAGAACCTGTCAGATGGGAAGAATGATATGAATACCAAAAGGAAAGGTCTCGGTAAAGGTCTGGGGGCCCTATTGGGGGCTAGCGAAACCGGAGAGCCTGCGGTTCCGGATTTACCCGCAACAGAATCGGCCGATGAATTAGCCTCTGACAAGCAATCACTTAGAGAGATCCCGGTAGAGTATCTGGTCAGAGGGCGTTATCAACCGCGCCGGGATATGGACCAGGAGGTTCTCCAGGAGTTGGCGGACTCCATCCGGGAACACGGAATTATGCAACCGGTCATCGTTCGGCAGCTGGATCGGAACAGCTACGAGATCGTTGCCGGTGAGCGGCGCTGGCGAGCGGCGCAGCTGGCTGGTCTGGCTACGGTACCCGTTGTGGTGCGAGAGCTTAGCGATCGGGACACCTTGGCGATGGCGTTGATAGAAAATATCCAGCGCGAAGATCTTAACGTCATGGAAGAAGCCAAGGCATTGGCGCGTTTACAGGAAGAGTTTGGGTTTACCCAGGAGCAGGTGGCCAAATCCGTGGGTAAATCGCGTTCAGCAGTGGCTAATCTGATGCGCCTCAACGGTCTGCAGCCGGATGTCATTATCCTGCTAGAGCGCGGTGATCTGGAAATGGGGCATGGTCGAGCGTTGCTGGCACTGAGTGATCGTCAACAGGTGGAGACAGCGCGCATGATTGCCGGCAAGGGGTTGTCGGTGAGAGATACCGAAGCGCTGGTGCGCAAAACCCTCAACTACAAGCAATCCCCTGAGTCGGTAACGAGGCAAGACCCTGACATTGCCCATTTGGAGCAGAAAGTATCAGAGTTGCTGGGCGCTGGTGTAAAAATAAGCCATCGTAGTGATGGTAAGGGTAAGCTCACTATAAATTACAATAGCTCCGAAGAGCTCGAAGGCATTTTGGCGCACATTAAGTAAGCGCTGGAGAGAGTTTAATACCCTGAAAATGAGAGGTTAGGACGTTTGTTCTACCGAGCGATTAAAATTGGGGCAAAAGCCCGCGTTGCTCTGGTTGATTCGGGGTATCAACCTGACTATAATTCGCGGCGCTTGAGATCGCCCACTGGTGCTGGGATGCTACTGAGTCAGCACGACCAAGGCTTAAAGAAGGGCTGATGGGCAGCTCGCTCATGAACAGAGAGGCTTTCAAGGAAGCTGCGTTTAATATGGGCGAGCATCTAAACACTCGGCAACTGACGTTAAAGGTAGGCCTGCTTCAAAGCCTGTTGTTGACGTTAGCGGGCTTGGTGTTTTTTTTGAATCAGTCTCAAATGGCAATGGCCGCTCTTGCTGGTACAGCAATCGGTTTATTGGGAACCAGCGCTTTTGCTCTGGTTACCCTGTCTACTGGCAAGGAATCGTCGGCTGGCAGGATAGTGTTTAACGCCTATATAGCCCAGGCAAGCAAATATATGTTCATATTTGCTTGCCTGGTTAAAGCGTACACAGCATTGCCTGGCATTGATCAGCAGCGGAACGTGTTGGCCCTTTTGGGGGCATTATTTTTAAGTCAGATAGTGTACGTCTTAGCGCCGAGTCTGGGTTCGACAACAAGTCGCCCAGAAGGAGACTGAGCAAGTATGATTCTGGCGGGCCCGGGAAAGACTTTCGGGTCTGTAATCCATAACAGGATTGCCCCTGTGGCAGACTGGCCATAAACAAGCGGCTAACCTTTAACAACCTGTTTGAATTTACTACAACGGGAACCATGAATGGCCAGCGAAAACCCTAGCGCTGAAGAATATATTTCCCACCATTTGACCAACTTAACCTATGGTCAATACCCAGATGGCACCTGGGGCTTTGCTCACTCAGCCCAGGAAGCGGCCGAAATGGGATTTATGGCCGTCAACGTTGACACCTTGGGTTTTTCAATTGTTCTCGGTGCACTGTTTCTGTTTGTTTTTCGTCTGGTAGCCAGGGCTCCAACCACGGGTGTACCCAGTGGTTTACAGAATATCGTTGAGATGACCTTTGATTTTATCAACGATAACGTTAAGAGCATGTTTAATTATGAGAGCAAGTTGATCGCGCCTTTGGGTCTGACCATTTTCATCTGGGTGTTGTTGATGAATGTTATGGATTTGGTGCCCATAGATTTTCTACCCAAAGCGGGTCAGTTGATGGGCATACATTTTCTAAAAGTGGTGCCCTCCACGGACGTGAACGTCACCATGGGCCTGGCCCTGAGTGTCTTTGCTCTTATTATCTTTTTTAGCATCAAACAAAAAGGCATGGGTGGCTTTGCTGGTGAGCTGTGCTTCCATCCCTTTGGAAAAAAAGCCGTACCGGTTAACTTTATCCTGGAATCGGTAACACTGATCGCCAAACCCATTTCCCTTGGCTTGCGTTTGTTTGGCAACCTCTATGCCGGTGAAATGATCTTTATCTTGATTGCACTGTTGCCCTGGTGGTTGCAGTGGGGCCTATCTGTCCCCTGGGCGATTTTCCACATCCTGATTATTTTCCTTCAGGCATTTATCTTCATGGTGCTCACTATCGTCTATCTGTCGATGGCCTTTGCAGTGGAAGAACACTGAGTACCTCTTTCTTCAACCGACGTTAACCGACACTTTAAGTAAGGGAGCAAAAATGGAAACTGCACTGATTTATCTGGCTGGGGCTCTGGTCATGGGTCTCGGAGCTGTAGGCGCCGCAATCGGCGTAGCTCTGTTGGGTGGTAAATTCCTGGAAGGCGCCGCACGCCAGCCGGAGCTGATCCCCGTTCTGCGTACCCAGTTCTTCGTTGTCATGGGTCTCGTGGATGCGGTACCAATGATCGGTGTGGGTATCGGTCTGTTCCTTCTGTTTGCAAAAGGTTGATGCCGCGACTCGTGGCTACCGTCAACCAGAGGTGCTGATGTGACTATCAATATGACCATTATTGGGCAAATGATCTCCTTTGCGATCTTTGTCTGGTTTTGCGCCAAATTTGTGTGGCCTCCCATTATCAATGCCATGCAGGAGCGTGAGAAAAAGATTGCCGATGGGCTTGAAGCTGCCGATCGAGCGGTTCGCGATCTGGAACTGGCTCAGGACAGGGCCACGGAACAGATGAAGGAAGCCAAACAGGAAGCGGCTGGTATCATTGAGCAGGCGCGTCGTCAGGCCAACGGTATTCTCGACGACGCCAAGGCCAAGGCCCTTGAGGAAGCCGAGCGTATCAAGACGGCTGCCGAAGCGGAAATCGAGCGTGAGGTTAATCAGGCTCGGGAAGAGCTGCGCAATAAAGTTGCGTCGCTGGCCTTGGCTGGCGCCGAGCAAATCCTTCAGCGTGAAGTCAGCGACGCAGCCAACAGTGAGTTGGTTGACAGCCTGGCAGCCCAGCTTTAAGGATCGATTATGGCTGAATTAAGCACGCTGGCGCGGCCCTATGCCAAAGCGGCATTTGAACATGCCGCCGCAAGTAACACTCTGGCGTCATGGTCACAGGCCCTGGGTTTGCTTGATATGTTGGTGGCGGATGAGCGGATAGGCGTGCAACTACGCTCCCCTTCTTTGGCCCGGGATCAGCGCGCCCAGCTATTGATTGATATCTCTGGTGAGGATTTGGAAGCGCCGGTACGCAACTTCCTTAATGCTCTTGCCGAAAACGATCGTCTGCTTTTGTTGCCGGCGATTTTTGAACAGTTTCAAGCTCTCAAAGCCGATCACGAACGACTTGTGGAAGTCCAGGTGACCAGTGCGGCGCCCATTGACGACAGTCAGCGAGCCAAACTGGCGGAAGCCCTGGTTAAAAGACTGGGTCGCGAGGTCAACATCGAAGTGTCGATAGACCCGGGTTTGATTGGCGGCGCCATTATTCGTGCTGGTGATACCGTTATTGACGGCTCACTCCGCGGGCGACTGAATAAGCTCTCGGATGCACTACTCTCTTAGGATCGAGGAATCACGACATGCAGCAACTGAATCCCTCTGAAATCAGCGAACTGATCCGCCAGAGGATCGAAAAGCTCGATGTTTCTGCCGAAGCTCAGGATGAGGGAACCATTGTTTCCCTTTCCGACGGTATCGTCCGCATCCATGGTCTGCGCGACGTGATGTACGGTGAAATGATCGCATTTGATGGTGGTCTATACGGTATGGCCCTTAACCTGGAGCGCGATTCCGTCGGCGCCGTGGTGCTCGGCGATTACCTGCAGCTTGCCGAAGGTCAGAAAGCCCGTTGCACAGGCCGTATTCTTGAAGTGCCCATCGGCCCCGAGCTGGAAGGCCGGGTGGTCGATGCCCTGGGTAATCCCATTGACGGCAAAGGCCCGATTAACGCCAAGCTTACCGACGCACTGGAAAAAGTCGCGCCGGGCGTTATTGAGCGCCAGGGGGTTGACCAGCCGGTACAAACTGGATTGAAAGCCATTGACGCCATGGTGCCGGTCGGACGTGGTCAGCGTGAGCTGATTATCGGTGACCGCCAGATCGGCAAAACCGCTATCGCCATCGACGCCATCATTAATCAGAAAGGCACGGGTATTAAGTGTGTTTATGTGGCTATTGGCCAGAAAGCTTCAACCGTTGCTGGTGTTGTGCGCAAGTTGGAAGAACATGGCGCCATGGATCACACCGTCGTTGTTGCGGCAACTGCATCCGACCCCGCCTCCATGCAGTACCTGGCGCCCTATACGGGATGCACCATTGGCGAGTACTATCGCGACCGCGGTGAAGACGCCCTGATCATTTACGATGATTTGACCAAACAGGCCTGGGCTTATCGTCAGATTTCCTTGCTGCTTCGCCGCCCCCCTGGCCGGGAAGCGTATCCCGGTGACGTTTTCTACCTGCACTCACGCTTGCTAGAGCGAGCGGCACGAGTAAACGCCGAATACGTCGAAGCGTTTACCAATGGCGAAGTGAAAGGTAAAACCGGCTCCCTGACGGCATTGCCGATCATTGAAACCCAGGCCGGTGACGTATCCGCGTTTGTACCGACCAACGTGATTTCCATCACTGATGGACAGATCTTTGTTGAAACGGACCTGTTTAACTCGGGTATCCGTCCTGCGATGAACGCGGGGCTCTCGGTATCCCGGGTGGGTGGTTCCGCGCAGACCAAAATCATCAAAAAGCTAGGTGGCGGAGTGCGTCTGGCTCTGGCTCAGTATCGAGAACTGGCGGCGTTCTCCCAGTTCGCCTCCGATCTGGATGATGCAACCCGCGAACAGCTGGAGCACGGCCAGCGGGTCACCGAGTTGATGAAGCAGGATCAGTATTCGCCCCTGAGTGTTGCTGAAATGGGGGTTTCACTTTACGCCGCGAACGAGGGTTACCTCAAGGAAGTGCCGGTGGCCAAAGTCGGTGAATACGAAGCGGCACTGCTGGCTTATATGAACAGTGAGCATAAGGATCTTCTGGATCGCGTCAACGAAAATGGTGACTGGAACGATGATATCGAGGCCGGTTACAAGGCGGCGCTGGATAAATTCGCCACGACCCAAAGCTGGTAAGGCGATAGGCTTGGGTTTAGGACCTCTAGTGGATTGCACCCCGGGAAATTAGACGATGGCGATCGGTAAAGAAGTAAAAACCAAGATTAACAGCGTCACCAGCACTCAGAAAATTACCAGTGCCATGGAGATGGTGGCGGCCAGTAAAATGCGCCGCGCCCAGGATCGCATGTCGCTGGGTAAGCCCTATGCCAAGCGTATACGCTCCGTCATCGGTCACATCGCCAATGCTACCAGTGAATACAAGCACAAATATCTCGAAGAGCGTGATGTCAAGCGCGTAGGCTATATTCTTGTATCGACGGACCGCGGCCTCTGTGGCGGTCTGAATATCAACCTGTTCAAAGCCCTGCTTAAAAACATGCAGGAGTGGGCCGATCAGGATGTGGAAATGGATATCTGTGCTATTGGCGGCAAAGCTTCCAGCTTTTTCGGCGGTATTGGCGCTAATGTGGTAGCAACGGTGAAAGACATGGGTGATGAGCCGGTTGCTTCTGAATTGATTGGCAGCGTCAAAGTCATGCTCGATGCTTACGATGACGGTCGACTGGACAAGTTGTATCTGGTGTCCAATGAATTCGTCAACACCATGACACAGTCCCCTGTCATTGAACAGCTCCTGCCGTTGTTGCCAGAGGAAAACGAGGAATTCAAACATCATTGGGACTATATCTACGAGCCCGATGCCAAGGAACTGCTCGACGGGTTATTGGTGCGCTATGTGGAATCCCAGGTGTACCAGGGTGTGGTGGAAAATAAGGCCTGTGAGCAGGGCGCTCGTATGATTGCCATGAAAAATGCGACCGAAAATGCGGGTGAGCTCATCAACGAACTGGAGCTCCTGTACAACAAAGCCCGACAGGCAGCCATTACCCAGGAACTTTCAGAGATTGTCAGTGGCGCGGCAGCGGTCTGATCGTGTCACCTAACTTAACTATCAGCACAAACGCCAAGCGAGAAAATAGAGGAACCGGAAATGAGTAGCGGACAAGTCGTGCAAATCATTGGTGCTGTGATCGATGTGGAATTCCCACGGGATCAGGTCCCGAATGTTTACGATGCGCTGACCGTCGAGGAGAAAGGTCTGACGCTTGAAGTCCAACAGCAACTGGGTGACGGCGTGGTTCGTACCATTGCCATGGGTTCTTCCGAGGGTGTTAGCCGCGGCCTCCCCGTCGCCAACACTGGCGCACCGATTAAGGTGCCGGTTGGTCAGGGCACCCTGGGTCGTATTATGGATGTACTGGGTACGCCTATCGATCAGGCTGGCGAAATTGACGCAGCTGACCATATGCCCATTCACCGCAAGCCGCCCACCTACGCCGAACAATCTTCCTCGGTGGACCTGCTGGAAACCGGCATTAAGGTAATTGATTTGATCATGCCTATCTCCAAGGGTGGCAAGATCGGTCTCTTTGGGGGTGCCGGTGTTGGTAAAACCGTTACCCTGATGGAGCTGATACGTAATATCGCCATGGAGCACTCCGGTTTCTCGGTATTTGCTGGTGTGGGAGAGCGTACCCGGGAAGGTAATGACTTCTATCACGAGATGAAGGAGTCTAATGTACTTGATAAAGTGGCCTTGGTGTACGGCCAGATGAATGAGCCCCCCGGCAACCGTCTACGCGTGGCCCTCAGTGGTCTGACCATGGCGGAATACTTCCGTGACGAAGGCCGCGATGTACTGATGTTCGTGGACAACATCTACCGCTATACCCTGGCTGGTACCGAAGTATCCGCACTTCTGGGTCGTATGCCCTCGGCTGTGGGTTACCAGCCGACCCTGGCTGAAGAGATGGGTGTACTTCAGGAGCGTATTACGTCCACCAAGACTGGCTCCATTACCTCCTTCCAGGCGGTATACGTGCCCGCGGATGATTTGACCGACCCCTCACCCGCCACCACCTTTGCTCACCTGGATGCGACCCTGGTACTGTCCCGTCAAATTGCCGAGCTGGGTATCTACCCGGCGGTAGACCCCCTGGATTCCACGTCGCGACTGCTGGACCCTCTGGTCATTGGTCAGGAGCACTATGAGGTAGCCCGTGGCGTTCAGTCGGTACTTCAGCGCTACAAAGAGCTACGCGACATTATTGCCATTCTGGGCATGGACGAACTGTCCGAGGAAGATAAATTGGTCGTGGCTCGAGCGCGTAAAATCCAGCGCTTTCTGTCCCAGCCCTTCTTTGTGGCGGAAATCTTTACCGGTAGCCCCGGTAAATATGTGCCGGTTAAAGACACCATCGCCAGCTTTAAGGGCATACTCGATGGTGACTACGACGACTTGCCCGAACAGGCTTTTTACATGGTCGGTTCCATCGAAGAAGTGGTGGAAAAAGCCAAAGAGATGTCCGCCTGACGGCCGCCTGACTTGCGGAGAGAGCATTAATTATGGCGATGACAATTCACTGCGATATCGTCAGCGCAGAAGAGGAAATGTTTTCCGGCCTGGTGGAAATGGTTATTGCCACCGGATCCCAGGGGGAACTCGGCGTTGGCTATGGCCATGCGCCGCTGTTAACGGAGCTCAAGCCTGGTGCCTTGCGCCTCATTAAAGGTGAAGACAACGAAGAGGTGTTTTATCTTTCCGGCGGGTTTATTGAAGTACAGCCCGGTGTTGTCTCCATCCTTGCTGACACCGCCTTGCGTGCCGAATCCATAGACGAAGCCGCGGCCCTGGAGGCGCGCAAGCAGGCAGAGCATGACCTCAATAGTGAGCGCAGCGAAGTGAATTATTCACAGGCCGCCGCTCGACTGGCCGAAGCCAGCGCCCAGCTGCGAACCATCGAGGAGCTGCGTAAAACGCGCCCGTTCTCTTGGTTAATGCTTTACATCCGCAGTGGTGCATAGAGTACGTAAAAGGCAGCAATAGCTGCCTTTTTTGTGCATGATAGAATTTCCTCTTGTGGCGCGTTGCTGTGCGCACTCGACATTTTATCTTTGCCCTTTGCGGGCGTTTTAGGGAGGTATTGGGGTATGGCCGTCGACGTGGTGATTCTCGCTGCCGGGCAGGGTAGCAGGATGCGCTCTGACCAACCTAAGGTATTACACCGACTGGCGGGCAAGCCCTTGCTGGGTCATGTTCTTGATACGGCGGCGGGGGTTGATGATGTAAAAATTACCGTTGTCATTGGCCATGGCGCGGATAAAGTCAGATCCTGTTTTTCCGATCGGCAAATTAACTGGGTGGAGCAAGCCGAACAGTTGGGCACGGCCCATGCCGTGGAGCAGGCGCTTCCCTGCCTGCGGGATGGCGCCAGGACCTTGATCCTGTATGGCGATGTTCCTCTTATTGCGTTTTCTACTCTCCAGACACTGGTTGAGCAGTGTGAAGCCAATACGCTGGCGTTGCTTACCGCCCTGGTAACAGATCCAGGTGGCTATGGACGCATTGTTCGAGGTGCGAAAGGCGCCGTAGAGGCTATTGTTGAACACAAGGATGCGACACCGGATCAATTGGAAATTAATGAAATCAACACCGGGGTCATGTGCGTGGGTAGTGACCTGCTTCGGCAACTGCTGCCAAAAATCGGTAAGAACAACGCCCAGGAGGAATACTATCTCACCGACCTTATCAGCCTGGTAAGAGTCGAAGGCAAGGCAGTAGTAACGAGCGCCCCGGCTTCCTGGCTGGAAATAGAAGGTATTAATACCCGTGCCCAACTGGCTGCTCTGGAGCGGGCCCATCAAAAGCGCATAGCGGAGAGTTTAATGGCCGAAGGAGTAAGTTTTGCCGATCCGGCGCGCTTTGATTGCCGCGGTAGTTTAAGCACCGGCACCGATGTGTTTATCGATATTAACAGTGTTTTCGAAGGTGACGTGCAGTTGGGCTCTGGCGCTTTCATTGGCCCCAATTGTCATATTGCCAATGCATCGATAGGTGAAGGCGTGGTGGTAAAAGCCAACACTGTGATTGAAGGGACCCGAGATGCTCCGGTGATGCTGGCTAATGATGTTCAGGTGGGGCCCTTTGCCCGTTTGCGCGAAGGCACAAGGCTAGCCGCCGGTGTGCGTATTGGAAATTTTGTGGAAACCAAAAAATCCCAGCTGGGTGCTGGGAGCAAGGCCAACCACCTGGCGTATCTGGGTGATGCGGATATCGGCGCTGGCGTCAATATCGGAGCGGGCACCATTACCTGTAATTACGACGGGGTAAATAAACACAGGACGGAAATTGAGGATGGGGCCTTTATTGGCTCCAATAGTTCCCTGGTTGCGCCGCTTAGTATTGGTAAGGATGCGACGGTGGGGGCCGGTTCCACCATCGCTAAAACGGTGCCGCCGAAGAGCCTTTCGGTGGCCCGGGGCGCGCAGCGTAATATCCAGGGCTGGAAACGCCCGCAAAAAAAATCGCCGGAAGGGAAATAAGTTATGTGCGGTATCGTCGGGGCGGCTGCCCAGCGTAATGTCAGGGGCATACTGCTTGAAGGGCTGCGGCGATTGGAATATCGAGGCTATGACTCCGCCGGGCTGGCTCTGCTGACTGACGATAAGCATCTCCATTGTGTGAAAAAACAGGGCAAAGTCGAGGAGCTGGTTCGCAGTGCTGAACAGGAATATGAAGGCGGCGACCTGACCGGTTCCCTGGGCATCGCCCATACACGCTGGGCAACTCACGGTATTCCCAGCGAAGTAAACGCTCACCCTCACCTGTCCGATGAAATCGCGGTTGTGCATAATGGCATTATCGAAAACCACGAGATATTGCGGGCCGAGCTACAGGGTCAGGGCTATGGTTTTATTTCTGATACGGATTCCGAAGTCATTGCCCACTTGATACATGCCTGCTATCAGCGGGCTCAAAATCTGGCGTTGGCGGTGAAACAGGCGGTTGCCAGACTGGAAGGCGCTTATGCCCTGGCCGTCATCCACACTGGTTCACCTGATGAACTCGTCGGCACCCGCCATGGCAGCCCGCTGGTGCTTGGGGTGGGCATCGAGGAAAACTTTCTGGCTTCCGATCCGCTGGCCCTGCGTCAGGTTACCGACCGCTTCATCTATCTGGAAGAGGGCGATGTGGTGACCTTGAGTGCCAGGGGTTATCACATTACCGATATGGATGATCGGCCGGCAAAACGCCAAGTGGTTTCCCTCAGCGACCGGGCGGACCAGGCGGACAAGGGCGGTTATCGCCATTACATGCTCAAGGAAATCTATCAGCAGCCCGAAGTACTGGAAGCCACCCTGCAGGGGCGGGTGTCAAACCAGCACGTGTTGCCCGAGGCCTTTGGCGAGCAGGCGCCGGCTTTGCTAAAGCAGGTGGAATGTGTACATATCATCGCCTGTGGCACCAGTTATCATGCCGGGCTGGTGGCGCGCTACTGGTTTGAGTCCTGGGCCGGCATACCCTGTCAGGTGGAGGTGGCCAGCGAATATCGCTACCGGACGGTGGTGGTTCCCGACAACACGCTGTTTGTCAGTATTTCCCAGTCGGGGGAAACCGCCGATACCCTGGCGGCACTGAAGGCGGCCAGGCAGCAGGGTTACCTGGCCAGCCTCACCATTTGTAATGTTGCCAACAGCTCATTGGTTCGGGAATCCGATCTGGCCCTGATGACTCAGGCCGGGCCGGAAATTGGCGTTGCATCCACCAAGGCTTTCACCACCCAATTGGTTGCGCTGCAATTACTGGGCATCACCCTGGCCCGTTACCGGGGCAAGCTGAGCGGGGCAAAAGAACGGGAGCTGGTGGAAGCCCTGCATCAATTGCCGGCCCTGTGCCAGCAGGTGCTGGCGCTGGATGCCCGGATCGAACACACTTTTGAAAGCTTTGCCGACAAGCATCACGCGCTTTTTCTGGGTCGCGGTGTGCAGTATCCCATCGCCCTGGAAGGGGCGTTAAAGCTCAAGGAAATTTCCTATATCCATGCAGAGGCTTACCCCTCTGGTGAGCTGAAACATGGCCCTCTGGCGCTGGTGGATGCCGACATGCCGGTGATAGCCGTGGCGCCCAATGATGACCTGCTGGAAAAACTCAAGTCCAACCTCCACGAGGTTCAAGCTCGCGGTGGTCGTTTATATGTGTTTGCCGACGCTGCCGCTGGCTTCCACTCCCAGGATGGGGTTACGGTACTAGAGATCCCCCATGTGCCACCCAGTGTTGAGGCCATTATCTATACCCTGCCCCTGCAATTGCTGGCCTACCATGTGGCGGTGTTAAAGGGCACTGATGTCGACCAGCCGCGCAACCTGGCCAAGTCGGTGACGGTGGAATAGCTGTTATAGTGGATTAGCGTGGCAGTGGCCCAGTGTTTCTGAAAGTGCCGTGACGGAGAAAATAGATCACCTGCTCAATAACCGTCGGGTTACGCATCATAAACGGATGGGTGACCGGTAGCGTAATGTGATCGCGCATACCTTCAAGTCGAGTGTTTTCGACAGTCACCTTACCATCGTCACTATCGGGTAATAGGGCCGATAAAATCAGATTGACACTGCGGCTCCCGGCGATAACGCCCACCTCGAAATTCGCCGGACCCAGGCTGTTGGGCACACTCCATTGACCGGTGCCCAGCTGCAGGCCCGCTGGACCATTGATCAGCTTGAAGCCGGGCACCTCCGCCAGCTTGTCGACCACCTCGCTGCCCTGGTTGGGGGGGCCGAGCATTACCACCCGGCCCAGCTTATCGATAGTGTTGTCGCGCAAATACTGGCGCACCAGAATGCCACCCATGGAGTGGGTAACAAAATGTACTGTATCGGACCCAGGGTCGCACTTTGCGGTACCGGCTTCAATGGCCCGCTGGGCCAGTTCCTCAATGGTCTGGCTGGTGGAAGGGTAGTGGTAATTAACAACCAAATAATCCGCTGCTTCCAGCGCTTCAGCCAGCGCGTTCATGGAAGCTTCGGTTCGGGCCAGGCCGTGCAGCAAAATCACACATTCCGAGGCCAGAACCGGTGGCGAAAGCAAGAGAGTCAGGCAACAGCAAGCCCAGTAGGCTCGCTGGAGAGAATTACAAAAACGAGTTCTTAGTGCTTTGGCCAAAGCCGCTTCAACCCGACTTACTTAACCCGCAGGCTCAACAGGTTTTTCTGCATCTTTTGCAGGTGTTCCTGTAACTCCGGACCCTTTTGCTGAGCGACGCCAATGGCCAGTACATCCACCACCACCAGGTGGGCGATGCGGGAGGATAGCGGGGTGTAAATCTGGTTGTCTTCCTCGACATCGACAGTAATGGGAATGGTCGCTGCTTCGGCGACCGGTGTACTGCTGGGCGCCAGCGCCACCACGGTGGCGCCGTTATTTTTTACCAGGGCAATGGATTCCAGAATGGACTGGGTGCGCCCGGACTGGGAGAAGGCTACCACCACATCGCCGGGTCCCAGGGAGGTGGCGGACATATTTTGAAGGTGGGGGTCGGAATAAGCCGCCGTGGCCAGTTGCAGCCGGAAGAAGCGGTGCTGGGCGTCGAAGGCTACCGCCGCCGAGGCGCCAAAACCGTAAAATTCGACCCGCCCCGCTTCGCACAGGGCTTTGACTGCGCTGTCGAGCATATCCAGGTCGAGCCGGTCGCGGACACTAAGCAAGGTATCAACGGTCGAATCAAAGGCCTTGAATGTACATTCGGCCAGTGAATCGGTATCGGTGATGGCGATGTGCCCGTAACTGGGGCTGGACGCCAGCTGTTGCGCCAGCGCCAGCTTGAATTCCAGAAAACCGTTACAACCAACGGCCCGGCAAAAGCGAATAACCGTGGGTTCGCTGACCGCGGCTTGTTGCGCCAGGTCGACAATACGCATGCGAATCACTTCGGTGGGACGAGACAGCACAAACTCCGCCACCTTGCGTTCCGATCGCCGCATGGCGGGCAACTCATTACTGATAGTCTGGGTTAGCTCGGCCGGTTTCACAAAAGCATCCTGGTTGCCAGCAAGGTTTGATTGTAATGATATTGTCTGTCGGAACCTAGGGTGTCCATTGCCGCCAAAGCGCCGGGGAAGGCCCGGGTAATTCTGTTAGAATCGGTCCGCGATGGATGTTACTTCAATCATAGATCCCCTTAATAGCGATCAACGGGAAGCCGTTACCAGCACCGATGGTCATTTGCTGGTCCTGGCCGGCGCCGGCAGTGGCAAGACCCGGGTGCTGGTACACCGTATCGCCTGGCTGGTCCAGGTCGAAGGGGTATCACCTCACCAGATTCTGGCCGTCACCTTTACCAATAAAGCGGCGCGGGAAATGCGCGAGCGTATCTACCAGCTGCTGGGTCAGGCGCCGAGGGGGATGTGGGTGGGCACGTTTCACGGCCTCGCCCACCGCTTGCTGAAAATGCACTGGCAGGATGCTGGCTTGAGCGAAACCTTTCAGGTACTCGATGCCGATGATCAGCTGCGCCTGATTAAGCGAGTCTACCTGAATCAGGGTATCGACGCCGATCGCTCGCCGCCCCGCCAGGCCCAGTGGTTTATTAATGCACAAAAGGATGAGGGCTTGCGCGCCCATCATATCCAGCCCAGTGACGACCCCTTTACCAATGTCATGCTCAATGTCTATGCCGCCTATGAAGAAGCCTGTGAGCGGGCCGGGGCTGTGGATTTTGCCGAGCTGCTGCTGCGCGCCCACGAGCTCTGGCTGAACAATCCAGTGCTGCTGGCCCATTACCAGCAGCGCTTTCGCCATATTCTGGTGGATGAATTCCAGGATACCAATGCCATTCAGTATGCCTGGTTGCGCCTGTTGGCTGGCGATGCCAGCGTGGTGACAGCGGTGGGTGATGATGATCAGTCCATTTACGGCTGGCGGGGCGCGCGCATTGAAAATATTCAGCAATTCAGCCGTGACTTTAAAGCCGCCCGGACGGTCAAGCTGGAACAAAACTACCGCTCTACCGGCACCATTCTTAATGCCGCCAACGCGGTTATTGCCCGCAACGCCGAGCGCCTTGGCAAAAACCTGTGGACCGAAGCTGGTGACGGTGAGGCGGTATCGCTTTACGCTGGGTTTAACGAGCAGGATGAAGCGCGTTTTATTGCCGAGCGGATACAGGACTGGGCCAAAGACGGCAATCTGCGCAGGGAGGTGGGTGTGCTCTACCGATCCAATGCCCAGTCCCGGGTGCTCGAAGAAGCGTTGCTGCGCTTGCAGATTCCCTACCGTATATATGGCGGCCACCGTTTCTATGAGCGGGCGGAAATCAAAAATGCCATTGCCTATCTGCGTCTGATTCTTAACCGCCATGACGACACCGCCATGGAGCGGGTTATTAATACACCGACCCGGGGGATCGGTGATAAAACCGTTCAGCAATTACGGGAATTTGCCCGTAGCGAGAATGTATCTCTCTGGCGGGCCGCGGTCTCGCTTCAGGCCGAGCTGCCAGGGCGAGCCGCCAATGCTATTCGCGGGTTTATCGAGCTGATCGACAACCTGCCCGGAGATAACAGCGAGCTGCCTTTACACGAACTGACCGAGCAGGTGCTCAAGGTCAGTGGCCTGATTGAATTTCATGGGCGGGAAAAAGGCGAACGGGGACAGACCCGAGTGGAAAACCTGGGGGAGCTGGTTGCCGCCTGCAAGGCCTTTGAGCCGGAGGAGGAAGACCAGCCCATATTGCGCCAGTTTATCGACGCGGCGGCGCTGGATGCCGGCGAGCGTCAGGCTGAAGCCGATGAAGATGCGGTACAGCTGATGACCCTGCATTCGGCCAAGGGCCTGGAATTTCCCCTGGTGTTTATGGCCGGTGTTGAGGAGAACCTGTTCCCTCATAAAATGTCGGTGGAGGAACCCGGTCGCCTGGAAGAGGAGCGCAGGCTCTGTTATGTCGGTATAACCCGGGCCATGAAGAAGCTCTACATTACCTTCGCCGAGGCGCGCCAGCAGTATGGCTCGGAAAGTTTTAATCCGGTGTCCCGCTTTGTGAAGGATATCCCTTCCGGGCTGGTGGAAGAGGTGCGCCTGTCCGGCAATATTAGCCGGCCCACCAGTTACGCTGGCGTTAGCTGCCATGAAGACGCTGACGACAGCGGTTTACGCCTGGGCCAGCGCGTCAGCCATGGCGTGTTCGGTGAAGGGGTGGTTCTGGGTGTAGAAGGCAATGGCGCCCACGCCCGAGTGCAGGTAAATTTTGATCAAGCCGGCGCCAAGTGGCTGGTACTGCAATACGCGAAACTGGCGGCAATCTAGGGCCCGCGCAAAAAAATAATGGTTTATTTGGACAGCTCAGTTAACGGGGGTGTAGGGATGATGAAACGGTGGATGCTGCTGGCGGCGCTGGCAATAACGTTGATGGCCTGTGGGGAAAAAAATGCGGCCCCGCAGAATACCGTAGGTGGTCAAAGCGGTGAGGTAGCTCAGCAGAATTTTGAATGGAAGATGGTCACCACCTGGCAGAAAAACTATCCTGGTCTGGGCACGGCGCCGGAGTATTTCGCTGAACTGGTGGAACGCATGAGCAACGGCCGGCTGAAGATCAAGGTCTATGGCGCCGGACAGTTGGTGCCCGCCCTGGAAGTGTTTGATGCGGTGTCCCAGGGCACGGTGGAAATGGGACACGGCGCAGCTTATTACTGGAAGGGAAAGGTGCCCGCCTCGGTGTTTTTCACCACCGTTCCCTTCGGCCTTAACGCTCAGGAGATGAATGGCTGGCTACATTTTGGTGGTGGCCTGGAGCTGTGGCGGGAGGTCTACGCGCCCTTTAACCTGGTGCCCTTTGCCGGTGGCAACTCCGGGGTGCAAATGGCCGGCTGGTTTAATCGGGAAATCAACAGCCTGGCCGACCTCAAAGGCCTGAAAATGCGTATTCCCGGGCTGGGAGGCGAGGTCATTACTCGAGCTGGAGGAGAAGCGGTGACCATTCCTGGCGGTGAGCTTTACACAGCCCTGCAAACCGGCGTAATAGACGCTACCGAATGGGTGGCGCCCTACAATGACCTCGCGTCGGGTTTTCATCAGGTGGCCAAGTACTATTATTACCCCGGTTGGCATGAGACTGGCTCCACGCTGGAAATGATTATCAACAAAGAAGCCTGGGAATCCCTGCCAGCCGACCTGCAGGCCATGGTCGAAGCCGCATCCCGCGCCGCCAATCAGCATATGCTGGACGAATACACGGCGCGTAATAATGCGGCGTTGGTGACCTTGATAGAGGAGCATGATGTGCAGCTGCGGCGCCTGCCCGATGATGTGCTGATTGAGCTGCGCCGCCTGTCCAACCAGGTCCTAACGGAGTTGACGGAAAACGACCCCTTGGCCGGGCGGGTCCATGAATCACAAAAGGCCTTTCAGAAGCAGGTGAGCGATTACCACGAAATTTCCGAAGAGGCTTATTACAAGGCCCGGCGACTGCCGTAGAGCCGCCGGGTTAGCAGAGCCCCACAGCGTTGCGCTGAATCAGGCGCTGTTGCTGGCCCGGTAGGCTTTGACTTCCTGCTGGGAAGGCAGTTGGATCAGCTCAATCATAATACCGTCCGGGTCTTCAAAGATGATGGCTTTAATATTGCCGTAGCCCTTTAGCTCCAGATCCAGGGGTTCCTCGTAAAATGCTATACCCTCGGCACTCAGGCGTTTGTGGGTGTCGATCAGTTGTTCACCAGTGACCTCGAAAGACAGCAAGAACACGCCGGGGTCACCCGGCCGCTTTGGCCCGGTCGGGGTTTTTGCCGGCGGATCGAACTCAATCAGTTCCACTTCGCCGACCATGCTGTCACCCTGTTGCAGAATCACCGAGCGGCCAACAGTGCCGGGTTTCAGCTTGAGCAGTTTTTCAGTGATGGTGCCGTTCAGTGGCATATCGAGGGTTTTGCGAAAACCCAGATGGTTCTCGTAAAACGCAATGGATTTTTCCAGGTTGGATACGGTTAGGGCGACGTGGTGAATTTCGCTGATGGCCATGCCGAAGCTCCTTATTATCGTTTTATGGATAACCTCAGTGTAGTCGATCAAATGCTTGTTCTCGGAACATCAGGGGGTGCTGAACATCTTGGCGCGCACGGTTTCCCGATAGACACCGGGGGTGGTATTGAACTGGCGCCGAAACAATTTGGTCAGGTGAGCGACATCCTGATAACCACAGCGGTTGGCGATTTCCGCCAGGGTCAGGTTGGTGCTTTGCAGCAGCTCCCGGATGCTGTTAAGCCGCAGGTGCTGTAGATAATCCAGAGGCGCCTTGCCAAGGGCGTTTTTAAAGCGCCGGTTAAGGGTGCGAACGCTCATACCGAACTGGCCGGCGAGGGCGGCAATGGTCACGGGCTTGCCGAAATTATCCTGCATCCAGATTTGTACCTGGAGAATGTCCTCGTCGGGATGTTCAATGGCCTCTTCGGTGTAGAAATTGGTGGGTTCAAAGGAGTTGCGTATTTCATGAAAGAAGTTGCGCTGTACCAGGTTGGCTACGCTTTTGCCATACCAACGAAATACCAGGTTCACCATCAGTTCCGCCAGGGAATTGACGCTGGCGGCGCAGTAGAGATTGTCGGCGCGGGTAATAAAGTATTGGCGCTTTAAATCAACCTGGGCGTAGTCGCGCTGGAACTGGTCGAAATAATGCCAGTGGGTGGTAGCGGCCTTGCCGTCCAACAGGCCCGCTTCGGCCAGATAACAGCTGCCAGTACCGACTGCGCTGATTAGGCTTCCGCGCAGCTGCTGATCCCGTAACCAGGGCAGGTAGGCGCGGTGGTTATTGATGATTGGGCGGGGGTTGCGCCACAAGCCGGGGATATGGATCAGGTCACAGCTCTCCAGCTGATCCAGGGAGGTGCTGGCAGATAGTTCGAAACCGGAAGAGCTTGTGACCGGTTTGCCGTTGATGGAAACACGCTGTATGTCGATGGGGGCAGCATCGCGGTTTTGCGCCCGGGCGGCCCCTTCGGCGGTGGCCAGGATCTCGATGGGTAGTGTGGCGCTGGTGGCCAGGCAGTTTTCACTGAGCAATATCGCCACGCGGTGGGCTTTTTCCATTGACGTGCTCCTGAAAGGGCTTTTATCGATGGCTGAAACGCCCTATTATTTGTCCGATTTGCCAATTAAGCAAGGTGCTCGTTAGGCCTACAGTGCGCTGATTGCCCTTGTGCTTGTAAAAACTGCCCCAGAGGATAACCGTATCTATGTCCATCTTACCCGTCATCGTCGGCTACGGGGGCGTTGGCCCTGCTGGAAGGAGTTCTTTCGATCAGGCCTATCGCCGCATGGTGCTGGAGAGCCTTAGCCCCGAGGAGCAGCAAAAAACAGTCGCTGGCCTAGCCTGCATGATGAAGCTGGTTGAGTGGCATGAAGGTGCTTACAAAAGTCAGGATGGCGAGGTGCTTGATTGGGCTCAGGTTTGGGAGCGGTTTAGTCAGCGGGTGTGCGATGGCACCCTGGTGCGAGGTATTGAGGAAGTCAGTCATTACAATCCCGATGCCGCGCCCTGGCAGGCGGCCCTGAATGTGACGCCGGCCAACGGCGCGGTGGCTTTTGAACTGACGGCCAGGGACCTGCCCCAACCCCTGCCGGCAGGTTGGCAGGTCAGTGAAGTGGGTGACGGCAAGGTACGGGTGGTAGCCAGTGGCCCCCAGTCGGTGCTAATGGGTAGCACCCGTAATATGGGTGTAAAAGCGGCCGGCCAGTTACCGACCGGGTTTGATCCCGGTTCCCTCTATAGCTCGCGGTTCCAGCCCCGTGGTCTACAGATGGCGATTATCGCGGCGACCGACGCGGTGCGCTCCATCGGTGTCGATTGGCAAGTGATTTGCGACGCCGTGCAACCCGACGAAATGGGTGTGTATGCCACCAGCGCCATGGGCCAGCTCAGTGACGAAGGCCTGGGCGGCTTGATGAATTCCCGTAGTCGCGGCGGGCGCCCCACCTCCAAGCAGGTGCCCATGGGCTTGACCAGCATGCCGGCGGATTTTGTTAATGCCTATGTGTTGGGTAACCTCGGCCATACCGAAGCGGTGGCCGGCGCCTGCGCCAGCTTTCTATACAATTTGCGCGCGGCGGTGCAGGATATTCGTGCCGGTATTCGCCGGGTGGCCGTGGTCGGTTGCGCCGAAGCGCCGGTGCTGCCCGATGTGGTAGAGGGCTATGCCAATATGAGCGCCCTGGCCACCGAGGAGAAAATGGCGCAACTGGGTGATGCCGACCCTCGCCGATACAGCCGGCCCTTTGGCGAGAACGCCGGTTTTGTCATTGCCGAATCAGCCCAGTATATCGTGCTGATGGATGACGCCCTGGCCGTGGAACTGGGCGCGGACATTCACGGTGCGGTGCCCGATGTCTTTATTGATGCCGATGGCGTCAAGAAATCCATCTCCGGTCCCGGCCCCGGCAATTACATTTGTTTCGGTAAGGCCTTGTCCCTGGCGCGAAGCATTCTCGGGCTTGAAGCGGTGCAAAAACGCAGTTTCGTTATGGCCCATGGCTCCAGCACACCCCAGAACCGGGTCACGGAATCGATTATTTTTGATCGTCTCGCGGAGGCTTTTGATATCCAGAACTGGCCAGTATGCGCGGTTAAGGCCTATCTCGGGCATTCCCTTGCCCCGGCCAGTGGCGATCAATTGATTACGGCTCTGGGAGCCATGCGCCGGGGTCTTATTCCCGGCATTAAAACCATACCTTCAGTGGCGGAAGATGTGCATCGGCAAAGGCTGAATATCCCGCTTGGGGATTTACCCACGGGCGAACAGGGCATGGATATCGCTTTTATCAATGCCAAGGGCTTTGGTGGCAACAATGCCACGGGGGTCGTGTTTTCCGCGCGCGCGGCTCAGCAAATGGTGGCCAAGCGTTATCGCCAGGGCTGGTCGGATTACAATGGGCGTGTCCAGCAAACCCGCGTTCAGGCGCTGGCCTATGAGACAGCGGCCGATCGCGGAGAGCTTGCGCCTATTTATCGCTTTGGTGAAGGTTCCATTGATGATCAGGCGGTGGGCATCAGTGAATCGGAGATCACCATTCCCGGTTACGGCAAGGCTGTGCCACTGAACGGAGCTAATCCCTACAGCGATATGGTCTGAGGGCTATTCTTTCCCGCTCAGGGGGAGCACATCAGTCACCTTCGGCGAGATATTGGTCCTTTAAACCCGCGTAATTACTGGCGGTATAGGTAAAGTAGGCCAGCTCGGATTCGCTCAGGGCCCGCGCCTGTTTGCAGGGGCTACCGATATAAAGATAACCGCTGGCCAGGGTTTTGCCCGGCGGCACCAGAGTACCAGCGCCAATGACTACTCGGTCCTCAACCACGGCGCCGTCCATTACCGTGGAGCCAATGCCCACCAGAATTTCATTGCCCAGTTTGCAGCCATGCAGGGTGACATTGTGGCCGATGGTTACATCGTTGCCGATTGTTAGTGGCCAGCCGCCGGGGTTGTAGTCGCTGGCGTGAGTGATATGCAGGACGCTGCCGTCCTGAATGCTGGTGCGCTGGCCAATGGTAATGGTATGCATGTCTCCTCGGATCACGGCGCCCGGCCATACAGAGCAGTCATCGCCGAGCGTTACGTTGCCAATCACGGTTGCTGCGGGGTCGATATAGACCCGAGCCCCCAGCGCTGGCGTATGACCCTGGAATTTGCGGATATTCGGGGCATTGGTCATTGGTATTGTCTGCGTTTCTCAGAAGGGTTTAACTGTAGCACCCGCACCGGCGGGCCGCCGGATTATAATCCAGTGCTGGAAACACCAGAGTTGGTTAATAGATTCTCCATGAAAATTTCCCATAAGCGATTTATTGCAGGTGCGCATTGTCCCGCTTGCCAGGCCATTGACAAAATTTTTGTTTACCGAGAAGGGGACAGGAATATTCGGGAATGTGTTAGCTGTGGCTTTCGGGAGGCCCAGGCCTTTGATGCTTTATCCCGAGAGCCCGAGACCCGGGTGACCAGGGATCATGGTTTAAATGAACCCCAGGTGGTGCGTTTACTTGATCCGGACGCGGAATCTTCCTCGGGCTCAGACTAAATGGGGCGGGTCCAGCCCTGCCGGGAGTAAAAAACAAAAGCCAGGAGCATTAACAGTGTACGAGCGGTCATAAAAGCGACAAATGCCAACCACAGACCGTGATTGCCCATCCCCCGGGTAAACCACCACAGTGGCAGAAAAACCATAAAAGCCGCTACCAGCATGATGTTTTGCATACTTCGGGTTTTACCGGCGCCCAGCAGAATGCCGTCGAGTAAAAAGGCGCCGACACCCGCCAGTGGTATTGCCGCCAGCCAGGCAAAATGTTTGAGGGCAACATTTGTCACTGTGTCCAAATCCGTAAACAGCCTGACAATGACGTGATCGCATAGTAGGTACAGGCCGGTTGTCACCGCCGCCAGCGCAAACCCCCAGACCGCGGCCAGTTTGCAAAGCTGGTAAAAGTAACGCTCCTTGCCGGCGCCGACGGCCTGGCCGGTGAGCGCTTCGGTGGCCTGGGCAAAACCGTCGAGACCGAAGGAGAACAAAAAAAATAACTGCATAAGGATGGCGTTGGCCGCCAGGGTGTCGGCACCTTGCCGGGCTCCCTGGGCGGTAAAAAAAGTGAAAATGAATATTAAGCAGGCGGTTCTGACCAACAGGTGGCGATTAACCGTGACTAATGCTCCGTAGGCTTTAAGCCGACCGAGTTGCTTTAGAAACTGAGAGTGCGCCACGGTTGCTGATGATGGAAAACCCCGTGTCAGGCGCAGGACTATAAAAAGTCCCAGGAAGAAACCAAATCCCTCAGCGATAAGCGAAGCCATAGCCGCGCCAGTGCTGTTCAAGCCCAGGCCCAGAATAAAAATAAAATCCAGCGCGACATTCAGTGCGTTAACCAGTAGCAGCAACAACAGGGCGGCTCGCGCCTTTTGCATGCCAATCAACCAGCCGGTTAGACAGAACGTGCCGAGCACCGCGGGAGCGCCGTAAATGCGAATAGTCACATAAGCTTCGCTCAGCGCCAGGTTTGCTGCTGGTGGCTCGATCAGAATAAACGCCGCGCTCAGTAGCAAATCCCTGGCGAGGATAATCAGGGTACCCAACATCAACGCCAGTACCAGTGACTGAGCCAGTAGTAACTGGCAGGTGGGGATATCCCCGTTACCCAGGGCGCGGGCGGTGGTGGCGGTGGCGCCCATGCGTAAAAACGAAAAGGACCAGATGATCAGGCCGATAATCGCACTGCCTGCAGCTACGGCGCTGAGATAACCGACGGCGCCAAGATGGCCAAGGATTGCAGTATCTACAATCCCGGGTAGAGGACTGATTAGTGACGCGACAATGAGCGGCAATGCGACGCTGAGAAAATGTCTGTTTGCCGAGCCTTTGACGTGCATCAATGATGTTCCGGTTTAAAAGGAATCAAGCCCTGGCCGCTTTATAACAAGGCCGTGACCTTTTAAAAAGTGATCTGGTATACTCCGCGCCCAGTCACTGGGGTGCGGTATTTTGCCGCACCTATCAAGTTTGAGGCCGAGATGCTTGCGGGCAGTCCTCGAGTTCCTTGTAGCGACTTTCAACTCGACCGGAATTAACACGCAAAACGGAGAATCTAGGGCAATGTTATCGAGACTCAAGCAGCTCGTCGTCTATGCGCTGAATCCCTTGGTGCTGCTTTCCTGTGCTGGAATGGCCAGCGCCAAGGAAGCGGGCAGCGACCAACCCGAAGGCTGGAGCCTTCTCAATATGCCCGTTGGGGTGACGGAGTCGGCTCGCAACAGTTACGACATCCACATGTACGTGATCTGGGTGTGCGTTGCCATCGGCGTGGTGGTTTTCGGGGTCATGATCTACAGCATGCTTGCGCACCGGAAGTCTCTTGGCCACGAACCGGCAACCTTTCACGAAAGCACCACCGTAGAGCTGGCCTGGACCATTATCCCGGTCTTTATCCTGGTCGCCCTGGCTGTTCCAGCCACCACCTCCATGGTCGAGCGCTACGATTCTTCCGAAGCGGATATAGATATCAAAATCACCGGCTACCAGTGGAAGTGGCAATACGAATATCTGGGCGAAGATATCCAGTTTATGAGCGAACTGTCCACCAGCGAGCCGGCTATCTACGGAAAAGAATCGAAAACTGAGTATTACCTGACCGAAGTAAATGAACCGCTGGTTATTCCCGTGGGCAAAAAAGTGCGTTTTCTGGTCACCGCAAAAGACGTCATTCATGCCTGGTGGGTGCCCGACCTGGGTGTGAAAAAAGACGCCATCCCCGGTTTTATCAATGAAACATGGACCCGTGTCGAAGAGCCAGGTATTTACCGCGGCTTCTGTGCCGAGCTGTGTGGCAAGGGGCACGCTTTTATGCCTGTTGTGGTTAATGTTGTTGAAGCGGATGAGTATGCACAGTGGCTCGCTGACAAAAAAGCAGCTGTGGCCGCAGAACGTGAGTTGGCCAACAAGAGCTTTACCCTGGAAGAGTTGATGGCCAAGGGTGAAGAAGCCTATAACCGCTCCTGCGCCTCCTGTCATATGGCCAATGGTGAGGGTATTCCCGGCGCCTTTCCTGGTTTGAAAGCGAGTCCGCTAACACTTGGTCCGGTTGCTGATCACATTGACATGGTTGTCAACGGCAGCGCCACCAATGCGGCGATGCAGGCTTTTGGCGGCCAGTTATCGGAGGTGGATCTGGCGGCGATCATTACCTATGAGCGTAACGCCTGGGGTAACGACGCGTTGGGTGATGATGACAAGATCGTGCAACCGATCGACGTCCTGAAATTCAAGCAAGGCCAATAGGGGAGGAATTGAACATGGCACATGGTCCCGCAAAAGGTATTGGTCGCTGGTTATACGCCACTAACCACAAGGACATCGGTACGATGTACCTGTGGTTCAGCTTTGCGATGTTTATATTGGGCGGCGCGTTCGCAATGATTATTCGCGCCGAGCTGTTTGCGCCCGGCATGCAGCTGATCAAGCCCGAGTTTTTTAACCAAATGACCACCATGCATGGTCTGATTATGGTGTTTGGCGCCATTATGCCGGCTTTTGTTGGTCTCGCTAACTGGTTGATCCCCATGCAGATTGGCGCGCCCGATATGGCCCTGCCGCGCATGAACAACCTTAGCTTCTGGATTCTGCCTTTCGGCTTTAGCCTGCTGGCTGCTACTCTGTTTATGGAAGGTGGCGCGCCAAACTTTGGCTGGACCTTTTATGCGCCGCTGTCCACCACCTACGCGCCGCCGACGGTGAATTTCTTTATTTTTGGTGTTCACATCATCGGCGCCTCTTCGATCATGGGTTCAATCAACATCATTGCTACGGTGCTTAACCTGCGCGCACCGGGTATGACGCTGATGAAAATGCCGCTGTTTGTCTGGACCTGGCTGATTACCGCTTTTCTGCTGGTTGCAGTCATGCCGGTACTGGCCGGCGCGGTGACCATGATGCTGATGGATATTAACTTTGGCACCAGCTTCTTTGACGCCGCTGGTGGTGGTGACCCGGTACTGTTCCAGCATGTGTTCTGGTTCTTTGGTCATCCCGAGGTGTACATCATCATTCTGCCTGCTTTCGGGGTCATCTCAGCGATTATTCCGACCTTTAGCCGTAAGCCGTTGTTCGGTTATTCCTCCATGGTTTACGCTACCTCGGCGATTGCCTTCCTGTCCTTTATCGTGTGGGCTCACCACATGTACACCGTCGGTATGCCGCTAGCCGGTGAGCTGTACTTTATGTACGCCACCATGCTGATCGCGGTGCCAACGGGGGTGAAGGTCTTTAACTGGATCGCCACCATGTTCGGCGGTGCTATTAGCTATGAAACGCCGATGTTGTTTTCCATCGCGTTTGTCATTTTGTTTACTATCGGTGGCTTTACCGGGTTGATGCTGGCTATGGCCCCGGCGGATATTCAGTATCACGACAGTTATTTCGTGGTCGCCCACTTCCACTACGTGATGGTGGCCGGTGCGGTGTTCTCCATGTCCGCCGCAGTGTATTACTGGCTTCCCAAGTGGACCGGAAAGATGTACAGCGAGGCCATGGGCAAGACCCATTTCTGGCTCGCGTTTATTGGCTTTAATGTTACTTTCTTTCCCCAGCACTTCCTCGGGCTTGCCGGTATGCCCCGTCGTTACGCGGATTACGCTTTGCAATTCACCGAGTGGAATATGGTTTCCACGGTGGGGGCCTTTATTTACGGTGCCGCCCAGATACTGTTTTTGTATAACGTGATTCGCACGATTGTGGCAGGCACCCCGGCGCCAGAAGAAAAAACCTGGGAAGGTGCGGAAGGTCTGGAGTGGACACTGCCGTCCCCGCCGCCTTTCCACTCATTCAGCACGCCGCCGGAAGTCAAGTAAGGCGGGGTTGACGCGGGCATGAGCGCCAGGCCGATTCGAAAAACAGCGATTAAGCTGCTGTTTACAGTGGTGCTCATGTTTTTGTTCGCGGTATTTGTGATGCCGCCCCTGTACGACGTTTTTTGCGAAATTGCGGGAATTGGTGGAAAAACCGAGGGCCAGTACGAGGAGAGCGAAGACCAGATAGTGGATAGCGAGCGGGTGGTCAGGGTTCAGTTTGTCGCCACTAACAATGGCGCGATGCCTTGGGAATTTTCGCCAACGGAATATCAGGTCAAGGTAAACCCCGGCGCCTCTACCGCGGTGGAGTTTTACGCTCGCAACCCGACTCGCAGGGATATGGTGGCTCAGGCGATTCCCAATGTAGCACCCGCCAATGCAGCGCCATATTTTCACAAGACAGAGTGCTTTTGTTTTAATCAGCAAGAGCTGAAAGCGGGTGAAGAAGCAAATATGGGTCTGGTGTTTATTGTGGACCCCGAACTGCCGGCCAATGTGAATACGATTACGCTGTCCTATACCCTTTTCGATATCACGAACAGGGAAGGTGAGGACAATCAGAGCGAGCCCCTGGCGTCGCTCAACTAATACACAAACGAACGGAAGATCAAATTAGATAGACGCCGCGGCCACAATCGCGGAATACTGGAGAGAAACCATGTCATCAGACTCTAATTATTACGTACCCGAGCAGAGCCCTTATCCGGTAGTGACTGCTCTTGCAATGGGCCTGCTGGCTCTCGGCGGCGGCCTGGCTGTGCAGGGTAAGGGCATGCTTATACTTACGCTGGGTCTGGTTTTACTCGCCGTGGTGTTTTATCTCTGGTTCGGCACCGTCATTAAGGAAAATATGGCGGGCATGACCAGCCCCCAGTTAAAGCGTTCCTATGTCTGGGGTATGAGCTGGTTTATCTTTTCCGAAGTGATGTTTTTTGCTGCTTTTTTCGGTGCTCTGTTTTACATCAGGGTTTATGCCATGCCCTGGCTTGGGGGCGAGGGTGATAAGAGCGACATGATCAGCCTGATCTGGCCCGGCTTTCAGCCCGAGTGGCCGCTGATGGTCAACCCGGATCAGGTGGTTGGCGGGGAGAAGTTTGTCGGCCCCGAGAAAAATATGAGCTTCCCTGGCTGGGGCGGTGTGCTGGGCTGGTTGCCGCTCTGGAACACAATCGTTCTGCTGACCTCCAGTGTCACGGTGCACTGGGCGCACCACGCGATAAAACACAATGATCGCAGCAAATTTAATTTATGGCTGGGTGTGACTGTGGCGCTGGGAGCAATCTTCCTGGTACTGCAGTACCTGGAATACCATCATGCCTATGCCGACATGGGCCTGACCCTGGAATCCGGTATTTACGGCACTACCTTTTTTATGTTGACAGGGTTCCACGGCTTTCATGTGACCATGGGAACACTGATGTTGTTTATCCAGTGGATTCGGGGTTTGAAAGGGCACTTTTCCGCTGACGACCAGTTTGGGTTTGAAGCCTGCTCCTGGTACTGGCATTTTGTTGATGTCGTCTGGCTTGGCCTGTTTATTTTCGTCTATGTGCTTGGCTAGAAAGAAACGGGCCTGAGTTATATAGGGTTTGCCGGGCATGACGATCGGCCCGCCAGACTAAAGGGAAAAAGGCCAGGGTTGTTCCTGGCCTTTTTTATCATGTTTAATTTGCGCATTATTTATCGGTTTCGCGCCTGTTGGTTGGCTCTTGTGACGGGTCGGTAATATCCACCCGGTGAGGGTTCAATTTTTTGTCCCAGGGCGCCTGGCTGGACAGCTGGCCGGAATAGATTCCATAGACGATGGCTGCGATTAAGGCGGTGGCCAGGGTAATGCGAACCCCCAGTGCATAGAAGGTTCTTTTACGGGGATTTCCCACATCTTTCATCAGAAATACAAGGGCGCTGCTAAGGCTGATGATAACGCCAATAAACAGCACTACAATGATGACTTTTAACCACATTGGCCGTTTCCTCGCGAATCGGTTTCAATTTACTTCCTGGCTGATTAAAGCATAGATGGGGGCGGCTCCGGAACCAAAGAGCACTGCGTTTCGCTGGCGCTTGAATCTGAAGGTAATGGCTTTTACAGCGGTTTTTCTGCCATTAATGCTCTCGCTAGGGTTCTGGCAACTATCAAGGGCGCAGGATAAGCGACAAATACTTGAGGCCAGAGAGCAGCGGATAAACACGCCCGCCGTTGCGCTGGAGGCCCTCGTTGCCGACGCCGAACGTCAATTTGTTAATGTCTACGCGCGGGGCCAGGTCGATAATCAGAGAACCTTTCTGGAGGACAATCAGATACGTCGGGGTCGGCCCGGTTACGAGGTGCTGACGCCCATGCAAGTTGAATTGAATGGCTCCGATCAGTGGCTGTTGCTCAATCGGGGCTGGGTCGCTGGCGGTATTGATCGCAGTGTCTTACCGGAAATACCGCCGTTGGCAGGACAAACAGTCAGCGGTTATTTGCATATCCGAAGCAAGCAAAAACTGGTGCTCAAAGAGGCGCCGTGGCCGGAAAACAGGTGGCCGCTGGTTATTCAAAAAATTGATCTGAAAAAAATAGAACAGAGGCTTGGGTTGCCGGTTTACCCCTACGTGTTGCGGGTCACAGATGCTGGACCCCTGAACAGCCCGGAGCAGTTGTTCGATAAGCATTGGACGCTGGTCAGCGTACAACCGCAAAAGCATACAGGATATGCAGTCCAGTGGTTTACGATGGCCACCGCTTTAGTGATATTAACTATTTTTGCCAATTCAAATTTAAGTCAGGTTTTGCGTCGTGGGGATCGAGATATGGGGAGCCAGCCATGAGTGACGGGCAGAAGCCGGGTGGTAAATTGCAGCTTTGGCTTATTATTTTGCCACTGATCCTTGTTTTTGCTGGAGCCTACCTACTGGTGCCCAGGGACGAAGCCGAGAAAGCTCGCCTGTTGGACTTACTGGGTACCAGTAACAAGGGTGAACTGTTAGTGCCGGCGACGCCGATCCTTGACCTTGATGTCTATCATGATGGCGCACCCTGGAGGTGGTCGGAGCTTAAACCCAAGTGGCGAATGATCATTCCGGTCGCTAGTGGCTGCGATCAGGCTTGCAGGGATTTGCTGTATATTTCCCGCCAGGTGCATATTCGCCTGGATAAAAAAACCCATCGCGTGGAGCGGGTGCTTCTGAACCTGGGCGCACCTCTGGATCAAGAAACCCGAGAGTTTTTTGCCCGTGAGCATATCTATCTGAAACTGGTGTCAGCGGATATCGAAGCCTTTAAAGCCCTGTTGGCGTCGACCAATGCCGACTGGGACGAGCATAAACTTCGCTTGTTTCTGGCCGATCAGCGGGGTGATCTGATGATGTACTACACACCCGAGCATGAAGGCGCGCACATGCTTGCCGACCTGCGCCACCTCCTGAAATACTCCCCCGAACCAAAATAGAACAGGCGTCATGAGAAACACTTACCGTGAAACGCTGGCCAAACGCACCCGGCTGGCTCATCGTTTGGCACTGTTGGGAACACTGGTCGCCGCGATTGTCGTGAGTTTGGGGGCTTTTACCCGCCTTGTTGATGCCGGTCTGGGCTGCCCCGACTGGCCGGGCTGTTATGGCCACTTGCTATGGCCAAACGAGGCTCATGAAATAGCACGGGCCGAGGAGCGATTTCCTGATTCAAAGGTGGAACAGGACAAAACCTGGCCTGAAATGGTTCACCGTTACTTCGCCAGCAGCCTGGGTCTGATTATTGTCGGCCTGGCTGTGCTTGCCTGGTGGTGCCGCGACTCACGCAGCTTCCCCTTTCGCCTGCCACTGTTGCTCCTGTTTCTGGTGGTCTGGCAGGGGCTGTTCGGTATGTGGACGGTGACCCTCAAGCTCTGGCCCCAGGTAGTGACGGTTCACCTGCTCGGTGGCATGAGTGTGTTTGCCCTGACCTGGTTGCTGGCCCTGCGTTTGGGTAATACCCGCTGGGTGCTGCCGGAGGCGACCTGGCGACGGCTTTTCCGTTTGCGTTACTGGCTGGTAGCCGGAGTGGTGATACTGTTTGTGCAAATTGGGCTCGGGGGCTGGTTGAGCTCCAATTATGCGGCCTTTGCCTGCCCCGATTTTCCCCGTTGTCAGACCCATTGGTGGCCGCCCATGGATGTGGCCGAGGGCTTTAATATTTTTCAACAGATCGGCCCTAACTACCTTGGTGGCCTGATGACCAATGAAGCGCGAGTGGCTATCCACTTTGTGCATCGACTGGGAGCGCTACTGACCTTTATTTATCTTTCCGGCCTCTGTCTGGCCTTGTTTTACGTGGGTGAGTCCCGGGTTAGTCGGGTGGCGGCGGTTATTTTTATGCTGCTGCTGGTGCAGGTGGGCCTGGGTATCGGCAATGTGTTGTTCGCCATTCCTTTACCCCTGGCAGTTTTGCATAATGCCGGTGCGGCGTTTTTGCTGCTAAGTCTGGTGACCATGGGCACCAGAATCTGGACAGCCACCAAACCTGAAAGCGATGCGGTAAATGACTAGCGTGGAATTAAAACTCGAACGGCCCGGCTGGCGCGACTTTCTGGAGTTGTGCAAACCGGCGGTGGTGGTGGTGATGATTGTCACTTCGCTGATTGGCATGTTTCTGGCGGTTCCGGGCATGGTGCCGCTGGAGGTGCTGGTTCTGGGTAATCTGGGTATTGCCCTGTGCGCGGCATCGGCGGCGACCGTGAATCATCTGGTGGATCGGCGGATCGATCTGAAAATGGCCCGCACCCTGAATCGCCCGGTGGCCCAAGGCCGCGTCGAGCCCTTCCAGGCAGCCGTTTTTGCGACGGTGCTGGGCGTATCGGGCATGGCGATTCTGCTGGTGTACATCAACGCGCTTACCGCCTGGCTGACGCTGGCTTCCCTGGTGGGCTATGCCGTGGTCTACACGGTGTTTTTAAAGCGGGCGACGCCCCAAAACATAGTTATCGGTGGTCTGGCTGGCGCCGCCCCACCTCTGCTGGGCTGGACGGCGGTGACCAATGATATCCATCCCCATGCCTTGCTATTGGTACTGATTGTTTTTACCTGGACGCCGCCGCATTTCTGGGCCCTGGCCCTCCATCGCCAGGCGGAATACGCCGAAGCCGAGGTTCCCATGCTGCCGGTAACCCATGGCGAGGGATATACCAAGCTGCATACTTTGCTCTATACGATCGTGTTGATTCCCGTAACCGTATTGCCCTGGCTGGTGGGCATGAGCGGCTGGCTGTATCTGCTCGGCGCCCTGGTGCTGGGCGCTGGTTTTCTCTACTGGGCCATTATGTTGAAGGTCAGTGATAAACCGGATCTCGGCATGGCAACATTCAAATATTCCATTGTTTACCTGCTGGCTTTGTTCGCCATCATGCTGGTGGATCATTACCTGGTTCCGGCGTCCTTGCCGCAAATGACAGGGTTCGGTTAGGGCGATGGAAAAACCGGTTTACGATAAAAAAACCCGCCGCAATATTCGTTTGGTCATTGTCGGGGTGCTGGCTTTCGCCGCCCTGACTCTTGCCTCCCTGGTTAATAAATTAAGTCAGCCCCGCATTCTCAATGCTTATGAATTGCGGGATTATGGCGCCCTGCTGCTGGACCAGCACCAGCCCGTTCCGGCTTTTGCACTGAGTGACCATGACGGGAAAGCCTTTGATCAGACACGCCTTCAAGGTCAGATTATGGCGCCCTGGTGCT
>OBIY01000127.1_pt1 | contig 32050 bp, 36 predicted proteins | sample 1519841 | NCBI WGS metagenome assembly OBIY01 (sample SAMN03019774, study PRJEB22545) | beach sand metagenome | biome: beach; feature: sea beach; material: beach sand | place: USA: Municipal Pensacola Beach, FL | collected 2010-07-30 | depth 30-40 cm m
ATGAGGCGCGAGCGCATCCGGCCGACATGGTCTGGGATGCGATTGGCGATATTTCAGGCGACTATAATTACTATTCCAAACGCACGCTGCTGGCCGCGGTCATCCCGCCGATCGTGCTCTACTGGCAGGGCGCGCCGGACAGCGAAGCGCTCGACGGTTTCATCGCCCGCCGGCTGAAATCGGCGATGACGTTCGGACGCACGGGCGGGCGGTTTGTAAAGCCGTTCCTGAACGTGCTCGGCGGGCGCGGAGCCGCTAAAGAGGCCTGAGCCGCACCAGATGGCCCATCTTGCGGCCCGGGCGGATCTCGCGCTTGCCGTAAAGCGTCAGGTGCCCGCGCGCGAGCAGGTCCTCAACCGGCGCAGCGGCATCTTCCCCGATCAGGTTTTCCATCTCGGCGCCATGCAAGAGGCTCGCCTTGCCCAGCGGCCAGCCGGCCACGGCACGGATATGGTTCTCGAACTGGCCCGTCATGCAGGCCTCCGGCGTCCAGTGCCCGGAATTGTGCACGCGCGGGGCAAATTCGTTGGCCAGCAGTTTGCCATCGGCAAGGACGAAGAATTCCAGCGCCAGCACGCCGACATAGTCGAGCCGTTCGGTCAGGCGTGCGGCCAGGGTCTGGGCCTTGCTGGCCACATCTGTGGCAACCGGCGCGGGCACAATGGCGCGGCGCAGGATGCCGCCTTCATGCACATTTCGCGAAGGCGCGTAGGCCGCAACCGCGCCGTCCGCGCCGCGCGCGATCACGGCAGAAATCTCCAGCTTGAAGGCGACGAAACCCTCAAGAATAGCGGGCTGGGCGCCGAGCTCCGCCCAGGCGGCGGCAAGGTCGCTGTCGGTCGACAGCCTTACCTGGCCCTTGCCGTCATAACCGTCGCGGCGCGTCTTCAGGATCGCATCCGGACCAAGCGCGGCATGAGCGGCGATGAGGTCTTCCAGGCTGTCAATGGCTCGCCAGGGCGCGCAGGCAATGCCGGCATCTTCCAGAAAACGCTTTTCCTCCACCCGATCCTGAGCCACTGACAGGGCGTTGGCGCCCGGCCGGAAGGGCGTGCCGGTGGAAATCACCGTCTCGGCCGCGCTCACCGGGACATTCTCGAACTCCACGGTGACCACGTCGCAGTGGCTGGCGAACTCGGTCAGCGCGGCGCTATCGTCATAGCTGGCGGTAAAATGCCGCCCGCAGACCTGGCCGGCGGGGCTGTCCTCGCCTGGCCCGAAGCTGATCGTGCGAAAGCCCAGCCGCGCTGCAGCCCCCGCCAGCATGCGCCCGAGCTGCCCGTCGCCAAGAATGCCGATCGTATCGCCATATTCAAGGCTCATGCGGTGTCGACTTGCTCGTCCACGCCATCGGTCTGCGCGGCGCGATAGGCTTCCAGCCTTGCCGCCACATCATTGTCCTGCAGCGCGATGATCGCCGCCGCCATCAGGCCGGCATTTACCGCGCCGGACGTGCCGATGGCCAGCGTGCCCACCGGTACGCCCCTGGGCATCTGGACGATGGACAAAAGGCTGTCCATGCCTGACAGGGCCTTCGATTCCACCGGCACGCCGAGCACGGGAAGGCGCGTCATCGAGGCTGTCATGCCCGGCAGGTGGGCCGCGCCGCCGGCCCCGGCAATGATCACCTTGAGGCCGCGCTCGACCGCCGAACCGGCATAGTCATAAAGGCGCGCGGGGGTACGGTGTGCAGATACAATCTTCGCCTCATGGGCCACGTCCAGCTCTTTCAGGATGGAGCAGGCTAATGTCATGGTCGGCCAGTCGGACTGACTGCCCATGATCACGCCGACTTTCGGCGCGGGATCTGAAGGATAGGTCGACATGAAAATGCGTCCCCGGATGCAGGAAAGCGCCGGAGCATAGGGCGCAAGTTTCCCCGGTCAAGCGACCAGATCCGTCGGGCCTGCCCAGAATCCGAGCAAGGCGCGCAAGACGGTGCGGCGAAACTTCCCGATTGGCCCGGCGGAAAACGAAATCCCCCGATTCTTCCCGCAGCGCCGCGTGACTCTCCCCGGGCAGGTGTGATTATCTTGCAACAGCGGGGTTGCCCGCCAAAAAAAGAAGGAGCTCAGAACATGTCACTGCAAGGTCGGATTGAAGAACTCTCCCAGCGTCACCGCAAACTCGACGAAACCATTCAAGACGAACAGAAACGCCCTGCAACCGACACGCTGAAGCTCAAGGACCTGAAACGACAGAAACTCCGAATTAAGGAAGAACTGCAAAACCTGCAGGCCTATTAGCCGCCAGAGGTCACACGCCCGTAACGGCGCTGGCCGGACATTCCGGCGGCGCCAGACCGGAGCCTCCATGGACATCCAAACCTCGACAGGTCTCTCACACCGGCCGGAGCGCGGCTGAGCCATGGACCATCCCACCACAGTCATCGCCGGCCTTGGACTTGAGGTCGGCGTCGCCGTGGCCCGGCATTTCTTCGATGCCGGCCACAATGTGGTTGTCGGCGACGGGGATGAGCGCCGCATCCGCAAGGCTCGCGAGGACCTGCCTGAAAAGATTGAAGTCGTTCAGGCGCCGGTGTCGGAATTCACCGGGCTGCACAACTGTTTCGCCCGCGCCGAAACCATGTTTGGCGGGCTGGATCACCTGATCCTCATCCCCCGCATTCAGCCCACTGACAAACTGGCCGATCTCAGCCTCGATCAGTTCAGGGACGATGCCGGGCACGGCCTGCACAGCCTGGTCATGGCGATCCAGAGCTTTGCCCGCCATGTCGAGGCGCTCGAACAGGATGTCGAGGCGCGCGCGCAGCAGCGCCACCAGCGTGGCTCGGTCACCGTGATCCTGTCGCTCGCCTCGCGCATGTCACAGCCGGGCCAGTTCACCGCCACCATATTGCAGGGCGCGGCCGAGACCATTGTGCGCGCGAGCGCCCTGGAGCTCGCCAAGTCGAACATCCGCGTCAATGCCATCGCCGCGCTTCGTCCGCGTGCGGAAAAGGCCGAGGGCGCCACGCTCACCCTGCGCACGCCCATGGGCCGTACGGCGAGCGCTGACGAAATCGCCGCAGCAACCCGGTTCCTCGCCGAGGACGATGCGGCCATCATCACCGGTGAGACCCTGGTGATGGATGGCGGGCGTGGTTTCCTCTCCAGCCTGATGAAAGGCTAGGTTCTCCGCACACGGAAGAATTCCCTGAGCAGCTCGCTCGCCGCGCCGGCATGAGCCTCGTCGCGCGTCACTTCCGGACGCCAATGACAGGTCGGCTGCTCGAAAAAGCGTGGCCCGTGTTCCACCGCCCCGCCCTTTGGGTCGTCGGCGGCGAAGATCACCTTCCCGATCCGCGCCAGGCTGATCGCCCCGGCGCACATGGCGCACGGTTCCAGCGTCACAAAAAGATGCAGGCCGGTGAGGCGGTAGTTGCCGAGGCTTTGCGCCGCCGCGCGCAGGGCAAGGATTTCTGCATGGCCCGTGGGGTCGTGACCGGCAATCGGGCCATTGGCGCCCTCCCCGACAATCTCACCCGTCGCCGGATCGACGATCACCGCGCCGACCGGCACCTCGCCCGCTTCGGCGGCTTCACGCGCCAGTTCGAGGGCGCGCTGCATGGGTGAAATCAGCATGTCAGCCTCGTCCAGACATAGCACAGCGCCATCGCCGGCACCAAAACGGCCAGAGCTTTCATGAACAGCCTTCTCGTCATGGCATCGCTGGCATTGACGAGATCCTCGGCCCCGAAGAACGGCCCCTGTTCAGTCAGCAGTTTGCCGATCATCCAGGCTGTCGTCGCCCCGCCTCTCTTATTCAGGAAACTCGCATTGAAAGCCTGAAAACGCAGCCGTTTCGGCAGGCGATCTGAGAATGCAACGAACACCTTTATACCCAGCGCACCACCTGTCATCATGGCCGACATCATCAAAAATATAGGTGCCAGACCGTCTGCCTTGGTACACGCCTCCATTTGCGCAATCCCGCCCGGCAGAGTTGTCAGGAGCACAAGCGCAATCGCAAACAACATCATGACCGCAACGAAGGCGAATGTGAGCAACAGGTGGCTCCATCTGGAATAGCCCGCCTCCACAAGTTCGGCGATCATATGCTCGGGAACGCCCAGTTCCTTCAGACGGTCTGACAGTTTCCTCTTGTCCAGCATCTTTGCCTTGTCCTGCAGGTGGCCTACTAGACCTCTATGAGAATCGTAGCCGGTAAACACAAGGGGCGGCCCCTCCAGGCGCCGAAGGGTCAGGGCACGCGGCCGACCAGTGATCGGGCGCGCGAGAGCCTCTTCAATGTGCTCGCCCATGCCGGCTGGGCGCCGGATCTGGAGGGGGCCCGCGTCATCGACCTTTTTGCCGGCTCCGGCGCGCTGGGGCTGGAAGCGATCTCGCGCGGGGCGGGCTTCTGCCTCTTTGTCGAGACCGACCATGCCGCGCGCGGGGCGATCCGCGCCAATATCGAGGCGCTGGGCCTTTACGGCATCACCCGGCTGCACCGCCGCTCGGCCACCGATCTCGGCGAGAAGCCGGCCGGGGTCGGCGCGCCTTTTATGCTGGCCTTTCTCGACCCGCCCTATGGCAAGGGGCTGGTGGCCCCGGCGCTGGAAACCCTGCTCTCCGGCCACTGGCTGGCCGAGGGAGCCGTCGCCGTGGTGGAAACCGCCGCCGATGAAGGCTTCGAACCCGGCCCAGGCTGGGAAGAGGCCGACCGCCGCCAGTCCGGTGCGGCGGAGATTGTGTGCCTCAGGCGGGTTTAAGGCGAGGCAACACCGGCGCCCGCAGTGCCACAGGCGCTGCGGTAGATCGGTCTATAAATTCAGAGCGTTCCCCTCTCCCGGATGCGGGAGAGGGTGCGAGCGCCTGGACAGCGGCGAAGCCGGTGTCAGCGAAGCACGGGGTGAGGGCGGCGGTTTGCCCACATGCACCGGACCCTGCCGATAGGTCCCGGCCCTCACCCTCAGTCGTGCTCGGAGGATCGATTTCATCGATCCTTTGCCCTCACACCCCGCGACCGGGAGAGGGAGGCGCAAGGCGCAGGTGACGTGCCGATGGGACAGGTCGGGACTCTCCCTTGAGATCAGATCCTCGATCTTTCGCTTCGCTACAGCCAGCACGCCTCGCCAGTCCTCCACGCCGGCCATATGCCGGTTGAAGGCGGCGCGCTGCGGGCTGAGGTCCAGATACACGACATGGATCCAGCCATACCAGGTGATCTCGACGCGCATGCTGGCATAGCCATGCCCCGCCTCGATCAACTTCCCCGTCCAGGCCACGAAGGCGCGCAGGGAAACCCACAGCACCGGCCAGAAGAGCGGGTGCACCCGGGAGAAGGGATCGGCGAGCGGGTTCATGCCCGAGAGTGTGCGGGCCGCGGCAAGTGGGTCGGATTTCAAGAACCGACTCCCCGTGGCTTGACCACGGGGTCCAGCTCTGGACAGGGCGGCGGGAGAGATGGTGGCGCTGGAGTCGGGCGTCGCCGCCGGAGCATCTGTTTCTCCATATGGCATGGCCGCAAGAGTGGGTGATGGGCCCCGCGGTCAAGCCACGGGGAGTCGGGCTCTGGGGGCCGTTGCCGGAACAGGGGCACAAGCCCCTCTCCCCCCGCATCCCCCCGCGAAAGCGGGGGTCCATGGGCCGGCCTCGCATCCGCCTCTCCCGGCCGGACAGCAGTCCATGGATCCCCGCCTGCGCGGGGATCAGCGGCTCTGGGGGCAGGCAGCCTTGAGCTCGATCCATCGCAAAACGCAGTGAAGCGGGGATCAAACAAGGACTCGGCCCTGAGCCCGTCTCATGTGAGCGAAGCGATACGGAGACAGGCAAGGACTCACCCCTGAGCCCGTCTCATGCGAGCGAAGCGATACGGAGACAGGCAAGGACTCAGGCGATCCATGTGAGGGCGTGGGCCCGATACGGGATCAGACAGGGACTTGCCCTAGCCCCGCCCGAAGCTCAGGGACCGCTTCAGATATCCCATCGCGTCATTCACGCCCGCGCCATGCACGGCGCCCGCACGGTAGATGCGCGCGGCGAGCCACAGGATCGCGCCGGTGGAACAGATCATCAGCGCCATCTGCGCGGTGATCTCCCAGGCCGGCGGGTCAGTCGGCATGCGCAGGATCATCAGGAAGGGCGTGAACAGCGGCACCCAGGAGAGCACGGCGAGGATCGGGCTTTCCGGATCGGTCATCGCGACGATGACGACAAAAAGCGGGATCATCAGCAAGATGAGCAGCGGCGTCATCAGGGTCTGGGCCTCCTGGATCGTGTCGCAGAGCGAGCCGATGGCCAGGAAGATCGAGCCATACATCAGATAGCCGAGCAGGAAGCTGATCAGGGCCGGGACCAAAATACCGGGGTCGAGCGCGGCGGCGGCAATCGCGCCGACCATTTCGCGCGCCTCGCCCGGCAGGAAGGACACGCCCAGCGAGGTGGCCCCGATGCCGCCGAGGGTCCAGACCGACATGAGGGTGAGCGAGACCGCCAGCACCGCGATCAGCTTGCCGGCGAGCAGGTGCGGCAGTTTCACAGAGGTCAGCAGCGTGTCGAAAATCTTGTTCGACCGCTCCTCGATCGTGCCCATCAGGAGATAGTTCACCACCGAGAAAATCAGCGTCCACAGGAAGAAGGAGAGACCCACCGAGACGAAGAAAGGCGCCCGGTCGGCGAGCGTCACTTCGGAATCGGCGCTGGCTTCCTCACGCAGGCGCTTTTCCAGCAAGTCGGGTGTGGCCGCCCTGATCTCGTCGAGAATATCCACCGAAACCCCGGCATCGCCGAAGATCTGGTTGCGCGCCATATCGCTCGCAGCGCGGCGGGCGAGCGCCTTGATGCCATCCACGGTGACATTCTCGCTCCAGTATTCCACCCCCTCTTCCGTCACGATGAGGGCGGCAAAGAGCGGGTGTGGGCCGTCTTCGGTCTCGACGTGTCGCGCGCCGGTGAGATAGGGCCGCAGACCGTCGAGCGTGCCCGCAGGCGGGTCGACCAGCACGAAATCGCGCTCGGGAATCTGCAGCTCGGGCAGCTGCGGCGCGGCGACGGCGAGGGCTTCAGTGGGCGTGTCGCCCGCTTCGATGGCGGCGTCAAAGCGCTCCAGCGCGGCGTCCCGGTCGGCATCGCTGCCGAGCAGGAGCCCCGCGCCCTCGACCAGGTTTCGCGCGCTGCGCACACGCCGGTCGGCCAGTTCCTCGACCATGGCGGCGTGGAAATCGCCCCCGGCATCCACAATGGTGAAATGGCGCACGGGCACGGAACTGGCGGCCATGGCCGGCACCATCATGCCGACGCTGAACAGGATCGGCGTGATCAGCAGGCCGAGCCAGAAGCCCCAGGCGGTGACGTATCCGAGATAGTCCCGGCGGGCGACGAGATAGATGGAGCGCAGCATCTAGAGGGCCTCCGCAGGGTGTTCCGGTTCGGGTTTCGGCGGCAGCTTGCCGCGCGCTTCCTCACGCTCGACCAGCGAGACGAAGACATCGCGCAGGCGCGCTTCCTCCTGCATGAAGCCGGCAATCGGCGCGCCGGCCTCGATGGCGGTTCTGAGCGCGCCCTGGGCACTGCGGCCATCGGGCAGGGAAACCACCCACCAGTCGGCGCCGTCTTCGTGGTCGGCCGCATCGCGCTCAAGCTGGAAGCCGGTCTCGGTGAAGGCCGCCGGCAGGTCGAAGCCGGGCTCGACGGCGATCCTGGCGCGCCGGCCGAGCGCGTCGAAGGCCGCCTCCAGCGTGCCGTCGAAGACCTTGCGCCCGCGTGCCATCATCACGATGGATTCGCACAGCCGCTCGGCATGCTCCATGACATGGGTGGAGAAAAGTACCGTCGCGCCGGCAGCATGCTGCTCGCGGATAATCTCTTCCAGCGCTTGCTGGTTGACCGGGTCGAGGCCGGAAAACGGCTCGTCCAGGATCAGGAAATCGGGATTGTGGGCCAGCGTGGACAGGATCTGGACCTTCTGGGCCATGCCCTTGGACAGCTTGGAAATCTTCGCGCGGGCAAACTCGCCAAGGCCGGTGGAGTGAAGCAGTTCGTCGGCGCGCGCGTTGGCCTCGCTGGCCGTCAGGCCCTTCAGGCGCGCGAAATAGGCCACCGTCTGGCGCGCGGTCATCTTCTTGTAGAGCCCGCGCTCTTCCGGCAGGAAGCCGACCCGGCGCAGGGCCGACAGCTCCGGGGTTTCGCCGAACAGCGAAACCGAACCCTCATCGGGGGTCATGATGCCCAGCGCCATGCGCAGGCTGGTCGACTTTCCGGCCCCGTTCGGCCCGAGGAATCCGACAATCGAACCGGCCGGAACCTCGAAGCCCAGACGGTCAACGGCGGTGAAGGCGCCGAACCGTTTGGTCGCACCGTTCAGGACTAGGGAAGGCTCTGCCACAGGCGGTGTCTCCATTCGGAACAGGCAACATCGTTAGTCGATAAAAGCACGCCTTAGTTCGCAAACAAGCCCTTGCCAAACCCCTAATCGGCGAGCAGCATCTGGCTTGTGAAATTCGATCTGGGACCTTCGCCGCACCTGCGGACCAATCGCCCACCGGCCAAACCGATGGCGCGCAGCAATGATCTGCAGAACATTGAGGATGCGCTCGACCGGCTCGAAACCGGCGCTTTCGGATATTGCGAAAGCTGCGCTGCGCCGATCGCGCTCGAACGCCTATGCCAGGACCCGACCGTGTCGCGCTGTAGCGACTGTGACGAGGCCTGAGCCACGCCCTACCCGATGAGGGCGCGGGAAATCGAGATGATGATCTGGACGAAGACCGCCAGGGCGGTGAGGCCGATCACCGTGCCGATCCAGGCCCCGCCCATGCCCATGAGCAGGCCGCCGACCACGGCCGCGCCGGCGCAGATGATCAGGGCGATCAGCCAGTTCATGCCAATCGCCAGGGTGAAGGTGAGGTAGGCCAGGACCGTCAGCAGCAGCGCCGAACCCCAGACGGCGCCCTTGATGAAGCCGTTCCAGGTGCTCGTCTGGTCGGAAATGTCCATGGACCCACGGGTATATTCGGAAGCTGCCATTTTCGGTGTCGACCCTTGCAAATCTTGATCTCGCCCCAGATGACCCGGCGAAGCGCTGCGGTCAAGACGTCACCACGGCGCAGGGGGGCGGTTTTCCTGTGTGACAGCTAAAAAGCCCTCATCCTGAGCGGAGACGAAGGATGAAGGGCGGGGCTTATAGTTTGATCCCGTATCGGGCTTACGCCCTCACATGGATCGCGCTCAGGGCTGCGCCCCAAAACCGCCCCCAGTGCCGCTCATCCCCGCGAAAGCGGGGATCCATGGACCGTTGTTCCAACCGGGAGAGGCAGATGCGAGGCCGGCCCCTGGACCCCCGCTTTCGCGGGGAGTCGAAGAGAAGACCCGCTTTCGCGGGGAGTCGAAGAGAAGATCGCTTAATTCAAACTCTCATCCGGCTCGCGCGGGCGTTCGGGGACGAAAGGCGCGGGCAGCGGGCTGGCGGGGACGCCTTCGTCTTTCAGCGCCTTGGCCTCATCGACCGTGGTCGCGCCCCAGATCGGGCGTTCTTCCACATCGCCATAATACATCGCACGCGCTTCATGGGCGAAGTCGCGGCCGACATAGTCGAAATTGTCCGCGACATGCTGGCGCGCGGCCTCGGCCACCTTGTGGGCGAGCGCCTCGGCCGGGTCGCCGCCGGCGGATTTCTTCGTGCCCGAAACTGCCGGGGCCATGATCTGCTTGCCGACATGGGACCCGCCACAGACCGCGCAGGTCACAAGGCCGCGCCCGGACTGGTCGTCATAGCCTTCCGATGAGGCAAACCAGGCCTCGAACTCGGCCGCGCAGTCATGACAGATCAGGGCGTAGCGGATCAAAGCTCAAAGGCCCTCCAGCATGGGGTCGAGCTTGCCGGCGCGCTCCAGCGCCATCATGTCGTCGCAGCCGCCGATATGGGCCTCACCGATGAAGATCTGCGGGAAGGTGCGCGCCCCGCCGGACCGCTGGACCATTTCGGACTTCTTCTGCACATCCATGCCGGCATCGATCTCGGTAAACTCGACCCCCTTGTCCTTGAGCAGGCTGACCGCCCGCACACAGTACGGGCAGAAAGCACGCGTATAGATCTCGACCTTGGCCATTACCGGGCATACTCCATTGGTTTTCATACTGATCATATAGAGGTATCCCGCGCCCGCACAACGCGGGCAAGTGTCACGATATCCACGCCAGCTGCGCCGGCTTTCAGGAGCGGGCGGATGCACGCTTCCAGGGTGGCGCCAGTGGTCAGCACATCGTCGACAAGCAGCACGCGGCGGCCCTCCACGGCGCGCGCCTTTCCCTTGCGAAGCGCGAAGGCGCCGGAAACGTTCCGCTTGCGCGCACGCGGGCTGAGCCCGCCCTGGCTCGGGGTGGCTTTCACGCGCTTCAATATGTCCACACGCAGGGGCAGGCCGGCGCGGCGGGCAAGGCCGGCGGCGAGCCAACCCGACTGGTTGAAGCCACGGCTTGCCAGGCGCCGATAGTGCAGCGGCACGGGCATGACCATGTCGGCATCGGCCAGCAGCGGGCGGGCGGCCTCCAGCATCCAGTTCGACATGATCGCGAGCCCGTCGCGCCGGCCGGAACGTTTCAGGTCGAGCACGATGCGCCGGGAGGCTTCGTCATAGACCAGCGCCGAGCGCGCCGCGCCCCATTTCGGGGGCTTTGCGAGACAGGCCGCGCAGACCGTTTCTTCGCCGAGATCCACCTCCTGCGGCTGGCCGCACGTGTCGCAGACCGGCTGGCTGATAAAGGTCAGGCGCGCAAACTCTGCCGGCGACAGCGCGCCCTCACCGATATTGCGTGCACCCGAGACCAGCGAGCGCGACGGCCACAGCACCTCGCCGCCGGCCCGCACAAGGGCCTTTGCACGCGCGCCCAGCCGGGCCATATCCAGCTCCATGGATGCCAATTCGCCCCCGCTCGTCTTCGACCGCGCGCGTCACATCGCCTTTCGCGACCGCGCCGCGCCCGGTTTCGATGAGTATGACTTTCTCAAACAGCGCGTGTCGAGCGGGATGGTCGAGCGGCTGGCCGACAGCGCACACCGGTTTCCCAAGGCGCTCGATCTTGGCAGCCATAGTGGCACGCTTGCCTGGAAACTGGGCGAAAGCGCGCAGGTCGACCATGTCACCTGTTTCGATCCCAGCCCGGCCATGGCCGCGGCGGCGCGCGAAAGCGGCTTCGAGGCGGTGAGCGCGCCGGGCGAGACCCTGCCATTCGAGGAGGCGAGCTTCGATCTCGTCGCCAGCGCCCTGTCGCTGCACTGGGCCAATGATCTGCCGGGCCAGTTGGTCCAGATCCGGCGGATGCTGAAGCCGGACGGCCTCTTTCTCGGCGCCTGGTTTGGCGCGGGCACGCTGGCTGAGCTACGCACCTGTCTTCTCCAGGCCGAAAGCGAGCTGACCGGCGGGGCCGCCCCGCGCGTCTCGCCCCTGCCCGGCCTGCAGGACAGCGCCGCCCTGCTCCAGCGCGCCGGCTTTGCCCTGCCGGTCGCCGATGTCGACCATGTCACCGTGCGCTATGGCCATCCACTGAAGCTGATCGAGGATCTGCGCGGCATGGGCGAGCAGGCCGCCTTTGCGGCGGGGGGGCGCCCGCTCTCGCGCCGCATCCTGATGCGCATGGCCGAGCTCTATATCGAGCAGTTCTCCGATCCTGATGGCCGGGTGCGCGCGAGCTTCGAGATTGTCTGGCTGTCTGGCTGGGCCCCCGCACCGGACCAGCCGCAGCCGAAGCGTCCGGGCAGCGCGAAGGCGAGCCTTGCGCGCGCTGTCGGCGGCGTTGAGAAGAGCGCCGGAGAAAAGGCAGGCGGATAAGGTCTTGCAGGCAGGCTGAAAAAACGCTTTTCAGGGAACGGGCTGAATAGTTAATACGTTCGAAAGGTGCTGGGCGGGCCATGGCAGACGAAACCTTGGACCAGACACAGCCCCCCACTCCCACACCCGCACCGACCGCTCCTGCCACGCCGCCGAAAGGGCCGGTGGAGATCAGCGACGAGCATATCGGATATTATGCCAGCCGGCCGAGCGCGGAGCTCGACGAGGTGCGCATCCAGGCCGATTATCTCGCCCGCTCCATGGTCAGTTTCTGGCGCTTTCGCGAGCTGGGCGGTGGCAGCCGGCCGCCCAACAAGGATGTCCCGCTGAAGCTCGGCGACCATTCCGGCCAGGGCGTGCACTATGTCTCCGACCACCCGGAAGTGCGCATCCTGAGCCTCTCCTTCATCTTCCTCCTGGTGATCTTCGAGAGCGCGGCGAACGCCTATTTCTTTGCCCGCGAAAGCGAGTTCGGCCTGTTCGGCGGGGTATTCCAGGCCGCCGCGGTGTCGCTCGCCAATGTCGCGACCAGCTATTTCATCATCGGCTACTGGGGGCTCAGGCACATCTCCGTGCCGCTGAGCCGGGAGCAGAATGCCAGCGATTCCTTCGCTGTGGCGGGCCTTCTGGTGGCACTCGTCTCTGTGGTCTTCACGCTCTATTTTGCCACCAACAGCAATTTCGCCCCGCCCTTCTGGGTTGCCGGAGCCCTGACGCTGGCCGGGCTCGGCGTGCTGGCCTGGTTCCGGATTCGCGACGGGCGCATCTATATCAAGCTGTTCGGCTTTTTCGCGATCTGTTTCGGCGTGGCCACGGTGCTGATGGTCAACCTGTCGGCGGCCCATTACCGCAACATTCTCGACCTGCAGGCGCTGGGCATGACCTTCCCCGAGGTCAAGACCACCACCTTCCCGCGCTTCTTCATCGAGCCGGAGGTCTGCGAAGCGGTGCTGAATTCGGATATCGGCAACACGATCGGCACGGCGGCAACCAATGCCATGTGCCGGCCTTTCGCGCTGCATTCCCTCGACGCCATGGTGCTGTTCGCCCTCGGCCTTGCTATCTCGGCGCTGGCGGCCTTCGAGGGCCGCAAGGCCGACAGTGCCTTTCCGGGCCTGTCGGATGCCGCGCGGCACTTCGAAGGCGCGCGCCGCGACCTGCAATTCGCCCTGGAAGACTATTATGACAGCTATGAGGACGTGATCGAGGAAATCGAACACGACTTCGACGGCAAGCTGAACGGAGCCGACAAGGTGAACCTGCGCCAGGCGATGGACCATACCGTGGAGAAATATGCCGTCATGCTGGAAACCGCTGACAAGCTGCTCGCCGACGAGTTCGATGTCGACGGCGAAGTGGTCGCGCTGGTCCGCCGCTATGGGAGCAATTCATGAGCCGACGCCGTCGCCGGCGCCAGCGCCGCATGGCCTTCGTCAATATCGCCGTGGCGGTGGGCGTCGTCGCGCTGGCGGCCTATGCCATCGTGAAGGTCCAGCCGCCCGATTATGACGAGACAACGCTGTGCATCGACGGCGATGCCCCGCCCCATACCGCCATCATCCTCGACAAGACCGACGAGTACAGCCCCGAGCAGGCCGAGCTGATCGCCGCGCTGGTACGCCGGGAAAGCGACCGGCTGAATGTCGGCGAGCGCTTTACCCTGTTCGAGCTGGATGCGCGCGGGGAGATCGATCCGCGCGGGCGGTTCTCGCTGTGCAATCCCGGGCGCGGCAGCCAGGTGAACCCGCTGTTCCGCAATCCGGAAAAGATCGAGGCGCGCTATAATGAGCTGTTCGAAGGCCCGCTGGAGGCCGTGGTGGCCGATCTCGTCGAACCCAGGGAAGCGCCCGCCAGCCCGATCCTGGAGGCGATTGCGCGCCTCGCCCTGACGGAAAATTTCGGCCGCGATGTCGAAGAGCGCCACCTGATCGTCGTCTCCGACATGCTGCAGAACTCGACCATTTTCAGCGCCTATTCCAGCACGCCCCTACCAGCCCCCGAAGTGATCGCCGAGGCGGTGGAAGACCGGTTCGGCAGCGATCTGCGCGGCGTGGAACTGGAAGTGCGCCTCATCCCGCGCCAAGGTCGCATGGACCAGCAGCGCGGCCCCCTGCGCGAACTCTGGGAAGAGGTGCTCGACGAGCTCGGCGTGGATGCCCGCTGGCGGGATTTGTAGCGGGCTTTTCTGTCTGATCCCGTATCGGGCTCGCGCTCTCACATGGATCGCGCTCAGGGCTGCCTCCTTGTTTGTCTCCGTATCGCTGCGCTCACATGAGACGCGCTCAGGGCTGTGTGCCACACAGAGCCGCTTATCCGCGCGAAAGCGGGGATCCAGGGACCAGCTTTGCGACAACCACGCCGGACGGAACAGCAGTCCTGCTCCCCCCGCGGGGGATGCGGGGGGAAGGCGGTGCCGATTTTCCGGCAACGGACTCCAGAGAAAGTCACGGCCCCTCAGCCTCCGCCCAGGCCTCGGCGACGATGGCATCGATTTCTTCACGCGTGAGGATCGGCATGCCGTCGGGCGCGGTGGGGCGGGCCGGCTCGCGTTCTTGGCGTGCAATCCACATGTTTAGTCCGATATCGTCGAAGGTCAGTGGCGAGAACTCGCCATCGGCAGGCTCAAGCCAGTTTCTTCGGCCATCATGCTGGCCTTCGATCAGGCGGCCTTCCAGATCGTACCAGACCCATCTTGTCCGCTCGACCCAGCCGGGCATCTGAAACTCCCTGCCGGGATACCGGGCCTCGAAATTCGCCCGGACAAAGTCCTCGCCCCAACAGCGTCCGACAAGCTCATACCGCATGACGACACCAAAGGCCTCGTTACGCCACTCGCCGGGAGCGATTTCCACCCAGCCCAGCTCCGGATCAAACGTCCTGTCCTCTACCGGCCAGAGATCATAGAACTCGACCGGTGCAATGATCTGGGTGCCCCGGTTGATCGCCTGCGCGAGCGGGTGGGTCGGCGTGAAGAACGCCCAGCTCAGGAGCGCATAGGCCAGCGGGATCGAGATCAGGCCGAGATTGACGAGACCGAGCACCGCGTCCGGCCAGCGCCAGTTACGCTCGCGCCAGCCCGACCAGGCCAGAAAGAGCTGGAAGATCAGCAGGGCGCCGGCAATCGCGGCGAGCCAACCCACCATGCCAAGCCGCTCCGGCCCGCCGAAAAAGCCGAGCTGCATGTGGTCGCAATCGCGCGGCAGAACGATGAACACAATCGTGATCAGCCGGTCGAGAAAGGCGATGGCGACGCCGATCAGGAACACCACAAGGTTCAGGCTGACGCCCGTCGGCGCCGCCCTGGCCTGCCGGGATTTCCAGCCCGGCGCCCGTGTCCCCATGTCTTTCATCGCACCTGCCTACATGGGGCCTCTTCCCCCGCCGCGCCATATCTGATACGCCCCGGACAAGCTCGAAATCATATAAAGGAACTTTGATATGACCGACTATGCCGTCGCCGATATCTCGCTGGCAGAGTATGGCCGCAAGGAGATCGCGATTGCCGAGACCGAGATGCCCGGCCTGATGGCGGCGCGCGAGGAGTTCGGTCCGTCTCAGCCGCTCAAGGGCGCGCGCATCGCCGGTTCCCTGCACATGACGATCCAGACCGCCGTCCTGATCCAGACGCTGGAAGCCCTGGGCGCGGAAGTGCGCTGGGCCAGCTGCAACATCTATTCGACCCAGGACCATGCCGCCGCGGCCATCGCCGACGCCGGCACCCCGGTCTTTGCCCACAAGGGCGAGACGCTGGAGGAATACTGGGACTTTGCCGACAAGATCTTCCACTGGCCGAATGGCAAGATGGCGAACCTGATCCTCGATGATGGCGGCGATGCCACCATGTATATCCTGCTCGGCGCGCGCGCCGAGGAAGGTGAGGACGTGCTGTCGAAACCGAAATCGGAAGAAGAGACCGTCCTCTTCGCCCAGATCAGGAAGCGCATGGAGGCCTCGCCGGGCTGGTTCACCAGGCAGCGCCACGCCATCAAGGGCGTCTCGGAAGAGACCACCACCGGCGTCAACCGCCTCTACCAGCTGATGGAAAAGGGCCGCCTGCCCTTCCCGGCGATCAATGTGAATGACAGCGTCACCAAGTCGAAATTCGACAACAAGTATGGCTGCAAGGAGAGCCTCGTTGACGCTATCCGCCGCGGCACCGATGTGATGCTGGCCGGCAAGACCGCCTTCGTGGCCGGCTATGGCGATGTCGGCAAGGGCTCGGCGGCGTCGCTGGCCGGCTCGGGCGCGCGCGTCGCCGTCTCCGAGATCGACCCGATCTGCGCCCTGCAGGCGGCGATGGACGGGTTCGAGGTGCTCACCGTGGACGAAGCCGCACCGAAGGCCGACATCTTCGTCACCGCCACCGGCAACAAGGATATCCTCACCGTCGACCATATGCGCGCGATGAAGGACATGGCGATCGTCTGCAATATCGGCCATTTCGACAATGAGATTCAGGTCGAGGGCCTGCGCAATTTCGAGTGGACGAACATCAAGCCGCAGGTCGACATGATCACCTTCCCCGATGGCAAGCGGATCATCCTCTTGTCCGAAGGGCGCCTCGTGAACCTTGGCAACGCGACCGGCCACCCCTCTTTCGTGATGTCGGCCAGCTTCACCAACCAGACCCTCGCCCAGATCGAGCTCTGGACGCGCGGGGATGAGTACGAGAACAAGGTCTACACCCTGCCCAAGCATCTCGATGAGAAGGTCGCGCGCCTGCATCTTGAAAAGCTCGGTGTGAAACTCACCGAGCTCAGCGGCGAACAGGCCGAGTATATCGGCGTGGAAACCACCGGCCCGTTCAAGCCGGAACATTACCGCTATTAGGCCCTGGCGGGGGCCATTTGCGGCCCCTCGCCTTTTGCCCATACCGAGCTATACCCGCGCCCCATGACCGAGACCTACCTCCTCACCCTTTCATGTCCCGACAAGGTCGGGATCATCGCAGCCATCGCCCGCCAGATGGAGGAGAAGGGCTGTTTCATCGCCCGCTCGCGCAGTTTCGGCGATGAGGAGACCGGCCAGTTCTTCACGCGCCTGGCTTTCCGCCCGACCCGGTCGGGTTTCGAGCCGGAACAGTTCTGCAAGGACTTCCAGCCCGTCGCCGACAAGCTGGAGGCCGAGTTCCAGGTCACCAATGAGGACGACAAGGTCAAAACGCTGATCTTGGTCTCGAAATCGGCCCATTGCGCCAATGCCCTGATGGCCGGCGCGCGCTCGGGTGAGCTGGCCATCGAGCCGGTCGGCTTCGTCTCCAATCACCACACGCTCGGGCCCGCCCTGTCGCACTGGGGCGTACCCTATTACCAGGTGCCGGTGTCCGCCGAGACCAAGGCCGACGCCGAAGCGCGCCTGTTCGAACTGATCGAGGAGACCGGCGCGGAACTGGTCGTGCTCGCCCGCTACATGCAGGTGCTCAGCAATGATGTATGCCGACATCTGGAAGGCCGGTGCATCAATATCCACCACTCCTTCCTGCCGAGCTTCAAGGGCGCCCGCCCCTATCACCAGGCCCATACGCGCGGCGTGAAGGTGATCGGTGCGACCGCGCACTATGTCACCTCGGACCTGGATGAAGGCCCGATCATCACCCAGGTCACCGAACCGGTTGACCACACCCATCGCCCGGAAGACATGATCCAGATCGGCCGCCACCTGGAGGCCCAGGCCCTGATGCGGGCCGTTCGCGCCCATGCCGAACGCCGCATCTTCCTGAGCGGTCACCGCACCGTAATTCTCACATGAGCCTTGATTTGACTTCACCCTGTGGCCCAATGACCTTGCGGGCCGCAAGATCGACGACACCAGCCTGAGGGACACTCATCTTGACCAGCTACGACTTCACCAGTGAAAGCGTTTCCGAAGGCCATCCCGACAAGGTGGCCGACCAGATCTCCGACGCCATTGTCGATCTGTTCCTGGCCCGCGATCCGCGCGCCAAGGTGGCGGTGGAAACCCTGACCACAACCAATCGCGTGGTGCTGGCCGGCGAGGTGCGCACCACCAATGGTACAGACGTCAGCCATGAAGAGATGAACCAGGCCGCGCGCGATGTCGTCAAACGCATCGGCTATGAGCAGGAGGGCTTCCACTGGCAGACCATGGCGGTGGAAAACCATGTCCACGGCCAGTCGGTGGAAATCGCCCAGGGCGTGGAAGAAGGCCAGGGCACCTATACCGAGGAAGGGGCCGGCGACCAGGGCATCATGTTCGGCTATGCCACCGACGAAACCCCGGAAATGATGCCGCCGCCGCTGCTCTATTCCCACCAGATCCTGAAGAAACTGGCGGATCTGCGCCATTCCGGCGCCGAGCCCATGCTGGAGCCCGACGCCAAGAGCCAGGTCACGCTGCGCTATGAGAACGGCGTGCCGGTGGGCGTGAACGCCGTGGTCGTCTCCCACCAGCACAAGGCCAATGCCTCGCTCGACGGCCTGCGCGAGATCATCCGCCCGGTGGTGGCAGACGTACTGCCCAATGGCTGGTTTCCGCCGGAAGACAAGTTCTATGTGAACCCCACCGGGCGTTTCGTGATCGGCGGCCCGGATGGCGATGCGGGCCTCACCGGCCGCAAGATCATTGTCGACACCTATGGCGGCGCGGCCCCGCATGGCGGCGGCGCCTTCTCAGGCAAGGACCCGTCCAAGGTCGACCGCTCGGCGGCCTATGCCACGCGCTATCTGGCGAAGAATGTGGTCGCCGCGGGCCTCGCGAAGAAATGCGTGATCCAGGTCTCATATGCGATTGGTGTGGCCCAGCCTCTGTCGATCTTTGTCGACACGTTCGGCACCGGGCGGGCGCCCGAGGACCGGATCGCGGCCGCCCTGCGCGAGCTGTTCGATCTCAGCCCGCGCGGCATTCGCACCCATCTCGGCCTGGGCGCCCCGATCTATTTCCCGAGCGCGGCCTATGGCCATTTCGGCCGCGAGCCAGGCCCGAACGGGGAGTTCAGCTGGGAGAAGACCGACCTGGCCGAGGAACTGAAAAGCCTCGTGAAAGTCTAGGCCGGCTGGCGCGCCATCAGGGCGTTCAGTCCGCCGCGCCATTCGGTGAGCCGCACCGTACCCGTGGCGAAGCTTGTGGCGATCAGCGCCGCGCCCGCCACGCCAAGCTGCAGCCAGAGCCCGAGCGGCGCAGCCAGCCAGGCTGTACCTGCCACGACGGCCCAGACAAGCCCGGGGCGGGCGAGCGCAGTAAGCGCTTTCACCTCGGCCAGCCGATGCAGGACGAGCAGCTTCACCACCAGCCCTGCCAGCACCACCGCGAGCGTCAGCCCGGCTGCGGCTGGCGCGCCATACGCGGAAAAGACCGGCACGAAGCCCGCCACCAGGGCGAGCACGGCCAGCGCGTTCACTGCCGTCAGCCAGCCCAGGCGGCCTTTGAGGTAGAGGATCTGGTCGACGGCAAAGCTCGCCGCCACGGGCCCGATCACGCAGGCCGCCACCTGGAACACCGCCTCGGCCGCGCCATAGTCGCCCCCGCCGATGGCATGCATCAGCACGCCGCCCATGGCGTACGCGACGAGGCCCGCCGCGGCGCCGGCCAGCAAGCCATAGCGGACGCAGAAATCGAGATAGCGCACATCCTTGCCATCGGCGCGCTGATGGGCGCGGCCCAGCACGGGGAAGGCCGCCGTCAGGACTGTGACGGTGAGCGTGGCGAGCATCAGCGCGGCGTTCCATGCCAGTGCGAACTGGCCGATCATGTCCCCGGCCGCCTCTGAGTAGCGTACCAGCACCAGCGGTGCGGAGCGGATCCAGTGGCCGGCCGCCAGCGCGATGCCGACCCCGAAAAGCGGCCCGGCAATCCCGGCAAGGTCCAGGCTCAATCCGCCGAGCGGGCCGACGCGCCGGCGCATCAGCCAGAACCCGGTCACCGCCTCGGCAAGCCAGGAGGCAAGATGGACCAGCGCAACGCCGATCAGCCCACCGCCAAGCCAGAGCACACAGGTCCCGGCGAGCACTTCCATGAAGCGGAAGGATCCCACCAGGCGCAGCACCATGGCGCTGTCCTCATGGGCGGTGAACACGTCCGCCACGGCGATGGAAAGCCCGCGCAGCACCAGCGCGCCGGCAAAGAGCCCGATCAGCAGCCATTCGGTGCCGCTCGCGCCGGAACCCGCCGCCAGCGCGACAAAGGCGAGCGCGCAGGCAAGAAGCCCCGCGCCCTGCACGCTCAGCGCCTCGCCCAGCATGCCGCGCAGGTCACCGCGTTCCGACCGCGTCTTTGACAGGAAAGCCGGCAGCCCTGCCGTCGCTGTCGCGAGCACGGCAAGATAGGTCGACTGCAATGTCGAGATCAGGCCAAAGCCCTCCGGGCCGAGCCAGCGCGCGAGGATGGCGACATAGACAAGCCGGAGCAGCGTTGCCAGCCAGCTCGCCCCGAGCAGCCAGGCGCCATTGCGCACGACCGAGCGCAGACCGTCGCCAAGCCGCGATTGGCCCGGCGGCAGGGCCTTTTCCAGCTCGGATGGGGTCTCGGCGATCATCGCGTCAATCTGCGCGCTTATTGCTTAAACCCGCGTTTAAGCCCTGTGAGATGGCAATTTCAGGTGAGCTCAGAGAAATCCAGCACCTCCAGCCCGTGCCCGCTCTCGGTGACAAAGCGTTCGAAATCGGCGCGGCTGATCGCCGTGGTGGCGATATTGCGCATCGGGTGAAAGTTCAGCGGGTCGTGCTGCATGAGGGCATGGTCGAGGATGAAGCGCACCCGTGCGCCCGGATCATTGACCAGCGCGAAGGCCGTCACCGAGCCGGGCGTCACACCGAGCACCTCTTCCATCAGTTCCGGGGCGCCGAAGCTCAGCCGTTTCACGCCGAGCGCGCGGTGCAGCTTGTTGAGCGGCAGCTGGCTGTCGGCATGAGCCGAGATCAGGATGAGGTCGCCATCCTTGTTGGTCATGAACAGGTTCTTGGTGTGCCCGCCGGGCATGGCAGCCTTCAGATCGCGGCCTTCCTCCACGGTGAAAACGGCCTCGTGCCAGTGCGTGGTATGCGGGATATCTCGCGCATCGAGCCAGGCGAACAGGTCTTCGGGGCTTGTGATCATCACAGCGTTTCGGCAAGGCTCTGTGCAATTGTCAAGATCCGCCCTCTCCCCTCCCAACCGCCCCAATGGTGCGACCCTGTGGGCGGTTGGGAGGGGAGAGGGCGGCACGCGAAGCGTATCAGGCGGGAGTAAGGTACATGCAGCTCGATTGCTATAAAATCTACGAGGTTGCCCCGGAAATCGTGCCGGCGCGTTCCCAGCGCGACTGGATGGATGCCTTCCCGGACCGCCACCCCTATCGCTGCCTGCCGCTGACCATGGCCAATTCCACCGGCTGGGAGATCCTCTGCCCACTCGACGTGAAGATCGTCTGGGATGGCGGGCCGATGGAGGAGAACCTCCAGCTCCTGACTACCGGCGATCCGCGCGCGCTGGCCGCCTTCGCCGACAGCCATTTCCGGCGCGGCATCGTCACCTTCCATACCGGACACCTCTTTCGCACACCGCCCGGCTGGGGCGTCTGGGCGACCGGCGCGCCGAACTGGCCGAAGGATGGTATCGCGCCGCTGACCGGCCTCATTGAAACGGACTGGCTGCCCTTTCCCTTCACCATGAACTGGCAGATGACCCGGCCCGGCGAGGTGGTTTTCAAAAAGGGCGAGCCCTTCTGCTTCATCACGCTGATGGAACATCGCAAGCTGGAAGAGATCACGCCGGAGCGGAAGCTGCTCTCGTCAAACCCCGACCTGGTGAAGGAATACGAGGCCTGGCGCGACAGCCGGACGGACTTCAACAAGCGCCTCGGCGAAGGCGAGCAGAACGCCATGAAGGAGCGCTGGCAACGCCACTATATGCGCGGGCAGACCGTCACAGGCGGCGGCGCGGACGGCCACCAGACCAAGCGGCGCATGAACAAGCCGGTCGACACCTGATACGGGGCAAAAGGCTTTGACTTGGTGGGCGAACATCGCTGCCATACTTTCTCCCTACCGGATCTGCTCGTCCGGGTGCGGGATCGGGATGATCGCATAGGGCGACATCTTCCCGTCCAGATGACCAATGCCAGTTCCCGGGGATTTTTCATATGCGCAAATTGCTCACTCTTGCCGCGCTCGGCGCCCTGATCGCGGGTCCGGCGCTCGCTGATTCCATGACCTTCGAATTCGCCGCCGAGGGCGAGGACGGTGTCCTGGTCGCGACCTTTGTCGATGATGGCACCTACAAGGCCTCCGACGACAGCGCCGGCACTTATGTCTGGGACCTTGAGACCGCGACCCTGTGCGCCACATCCGATGCCGGCGAAGAGACCTGTGTAACCTTCGAGGATATCTCTCAGCAGCCCGTCGTGGGCCTGACCACGCCCTTTACGGCCACGAACGGTGCCAAAGGCATCGCGACGATCACGGCGATGGTTCCCTAACTGCAGGGCATTCGGATGCACCCTCCAGGCGCCCGCGAGCCCACTCGCGGGCGCTTTGCGTCGGGACAGGACTACACAAGCTCAAGCCGCACGCGTAGGCATGCCGCAAGACGAGACGGAGGAGAGACACATGCTGACGGCCGACCTGACAGGAAAGACCACCCTGGTGACGGGCGCCTCTTCCGGCTTTGGCGCCCACTTCTCCCGCGTGCTGGCCGCCAGCGGCGCGACGGTGATCGCCGCAGCGCGCCGCGAGGACCGGCTGCAGGCGCTGGTGAAGGATATCGAGGGCGCCGGCGGGCGCGCCTCCGCCCTGGCGCTGGATGTCAGCGACGGGGAGGCGGTGCGGGCCGTCTTCGAGCAGGTCGGCGCGGTGGATATCGTGGTCAACAATGCCGGCGTGGTGGGCGACACACGCTCCATCGACACGCCCGAAGAGGAGTGGCGCTGGACCTATGACGTGAACACGCACGGGGTGTTCTTCGTCGCCCAGGCCGCCGCCCGGGCCATGATCGCGCGCGGGGCCGGCGGATCGATCATCAACATCGCCTCGATCACGGGACTGCGCCCGCAAGCCGGCAGCACGGCCTACAGCTCCTCGAAAGCCGCAGTGATCCACATGACGCGGAGCCTTGCCCTGGACTGGGCCCGCTACGGCATCCGCGTGAACGCCATCGCGCCGGGTTACTTCTCGACCGACCTGAATGACGAGTTTCTCAAGAGCGACTATGGCCAGGCACTGATAAAGCGCGTGCCCCAGCGCCGCTCAGGGGAGTATCACGAACTGGATGGCGCGCTGTTGCTGCTCGCCAGCGAGGCCTCCAGCTACATGACCGGCAGCTGCATCACCGTGGATGGCGGGCATCTGTGCGCAGCGCTTTGACGCGCGCTAGCTGATCACCACGGTGGACCTGGACTGTTCGATCGTGCCCAGCACGCCATCGAGATAGGGCGCAAATGTCGTAAAGCCCTGGGTGGCGGTAATCGTCACGGTCGAGCCGACCGCCTTGGCCCCGCCATCGTCCCAGACGGCCGAAACGCTCGGTGCGGCGTCCGGGGAGAAGGCATATTCCAGCACCACGGCACGCAGCGAATCCTCGGTCGCCTCGGCGGCGCTGTCAGCGCTCGACACCATGGCCACGCGCGCGGCCCGGTCGACACCGGCCTCCAGCGCCTGGCTCGTCATCACATAGCGGCTGACATCCAGGAGGGCGACGACCGAATAGAGCACAAGCGGCGCGACCATGGCGAACTCCACCGCCGTCGCGCCGGAACGGTTGCGCAGGAATACGGCTTTCACTGAACCCTCCACGCGGTCTGGACGGCGATCTGGTCGTTCTTCACCAGGCCGTCGAAGAAGATATGGCTGTAGGGCCGCGTGACGGTGACCACGCGCCAGACCACCTGTTCGTCGGCCGGCCCGCAATAGCCGGTATGCTCACCGCCTTCCGCACCACCGGTGGCATAGAGCCGGTCGGGATCCTCGCAGGCGGTGGTGATCGTGGCCGATGCGCCCGTGCCGGCAGCGGCCTCCAGCAGCACTTCGGCCTGATCGTCGGTATAGCTTTCAGGTGACTGGGCGATGGAGATCATCACATTGTGCACCGCCTCGCGCATCTGCTTGCTTTCGGTGCGCATGTGCAGGAACTCGCCAGTCGCCAGGCTGAGCGGGGCCAGGAACAGCGAGAAGATCAGCCCTGCCTCAAGCGCGGCCGTGCCCTTCCGGTCGCGGGCCCAGGATAGGATCTGGCGGTACATCAGTAGACCAGCCCCAGCGTGGATGGCGCCCCGCCCCATGTCTCGGCCAGGCCATAGGGCTCGTTGACATCGATATAGAGGCCGGCATTGCCGGTCATCTCGATGGAATTGGCGATCACATAGGTCGCCTTGTCATAGGTGGTGATCTGCGCGTTGTTGGAGATCACCAGGTCGCAGTCGCCGAAATAGAGGATGCCGTCGAACTGGAAACTCGCCCCGCCGGCAAAGGTGGCGGTCTTGTTCGCGCCCCAGCTCTCCTGGCAATTGTCGGCGTCCGAGCGCCAGAAGGCGATGCCGGCGGTTTCGCCGCTCTCCGGCGCGATCCAGTTGCGCACGCCCGAGCCGTCGGTGACCTCGAACTTCCCGCCACTGAGCATGATCACCGACACGCCGGGATCCATGGTGATGGCCGTGCCGTTGACCGAGCGGAAATCCCCACCGGTGATGTAATAGACGCCCGCCTGCATGTGCACGGAGTTGTTGTTGCTCGCCAGGATGCCGTTGGAATAGATCCCCGGCTCGATCTCGACATGGTTGCCGCCGCCATGGACCCGGTTCTGCGGGCTGACCCGGTTGGGGCCGGAGGCGACCGGCGTGAAATCCAGCACCGGGTTGGAGCGCGCCGGCGCGTTTTCAGACAGATTGTCGATCTGCAGCACGTTGCCGCCACCATTCGACTGGTCATAGGTGCCGACCGCGCTGACATTGCGAGCATAGAGCTGGCCATTGTCGAGATAGATCGACTGGCGCTGGGTCTGCCAGCTTTCCAGCGGCGAATAGCTGGCATTTGAGTGCAAGTCACAGCCGGTCAGGTTCATCGTGGCATTGTTGTGGATCTTCACGCCGAACCGGTTGCCGTCCCAGCTGCCGGTATTGGGCGTCTCGGCCAGGGTCTGCACGCAGGCGCCCGATGCCCCGCCAGATCCGCTGAGGCCGATACCGGCCCGGGCCGTAAGCGCCTTGGCGCCAGCCCCGAAGATGCGCGCGAAATAGGATTCAGAGACACGCGAGGCGGTGACCATCAGGACGGAATTGCCGTTCACGGTCTCTTCGCTGGCCCACAGGCTGAGCGCGCCGGAGGGGTCGAGCAGGGTGGCCTGTTCGGCCAGCATGGCGTTGATGTTTCCCGCGCCATTGCCCGGCGTATAGTCCGGCACCGCCGCAAAGGCGGCCAGGTCGGCATATTGCTGCAGCTCTGCCTGGTCCGACCGCCAGAGGCTGAGATCGAACACAAAGGCAGCGCCACCCACGAGCAAGCTCACCATGAGTGTCATCAACGGTAATGCTGATCCGCGCGTATTCCGCCAGAACAATGTACTTCCCTCGATTGTCGCCTTCTATCTGTATACCCTTGTATTCGGGCGGTGTTCAGAAACTGGCAACGCAGGGATTTTAACTCTTCTGCAGGGCGCAAGCTCCTGTTCAGGTTAACAGGAGCTTTCCGCGCCGACTGGCCGGGCGACTTGACGCCGGCCCGGTTTTGGCGTTTATCCGCCCCCTTCAAGGACGGGTTGGTGCAGCTTCCGCCGTTGCAATCGCAGCGTTCAATGATGACGCGTTGCCGGACTGCGCTGAAAACTAGAGGTACTACATGTCACGTCGTCACTCGACGAAGTACAAGATCGACCGCCGTGTCGGTGAGAATATCTGGGGCCGCCCCAAGTCTCCGGTCAACAAGCGCCAGTACAAGCCGGGCCAGCACGGCCAGGGCCGCCGCGCCAAGACCTCTGACTATGGTCTCCAATTGATGGCCAAGCAGAAGCTCAAATTCTACTATGGCGACATCACCGAAAAGCAGTTCCGCAAAACCTATGACGAAGCCGCGCGCCGCAAGGGCAACACCGCGGAAAACCTGATCGGCCTGCTCGAAAGCCGTCTGGACGCCTTTGTCTACCGCTCGAAATTCGTGCCCACCATCTTCGCCGCGCGCCAGTTCGTGAACCACGGCCATGTGAAGGTGAATGGCACCAAGGTGAACATCCCCTCCTATCGCCTCAAGCCCGGCGACGTTGTCGAAGTGCGCGAGAAATCCCGCTCGATGGCGCTGGTGCTGGAAGCCCTCGGCTCGGCCGAGCGCGACATTCCCGAATATCTCGATGTTGATCCCAAGAAGATGACCTCGACCTTCGTCCGCGTGCCGGAACTGGCCGACGTGCCCTACCCGGTCCAGATGGAACCGTCCCAGGTCGTGGAATACTACTCTTCCTAGGCGCCTGTATCCCTTGAGCTTTCGGAAAAGCCCTGCCACGCTAGCGGGGCTTTTTCAGTTGGAGGTGTGCATGCGACTGATGATGGCCCTATTCGCGACAATTGCATGGAGCGGACCCCCGGCAAGCGCACACCCCGTCCCTGAAGAATTCGATTGTCGCATTGAAGATGCCGACAATCCTCTGCCTCATCCGTGTGCGCTCCTAGTCAAGAGTCTTATCCTGCCAAGCGGGGGGGCAGTCGAGGAACTTTACGCTGTAACGGTTTCCTACAGCCTCACTTATCTCAGTTTGGACTCATTGATGTTATGGCGAGATCAAACTGGGTGGTATCTTGATATACATGGTATGTATCAGGACGACGATACTAATACCAATCGTCAGAAAGTCAGGTCTGCAAGCATTCGATCCGTCAGATACAAGCTGTCCGATACTGAGGTCGGTCCTCTACTTAATGATATTGCCGCAGAAATTCCTGAACTGATTGATTTAGCTCCATTTAGGATCGATCCGGCCCCTGATTGTTTAGACGGTTCACGACTGCGCGCATGGATGATGACTCCCTCAGAAGGGTTTATGACGTCGCGACCCAGTTGCATGGGGCGGACTCAACTCGACGAATATGCCCAACCGCTATTGGAGTTTGCGATAGCAAAAGACCCGATCTCTGAGCCATTCCTCAGCGGTATGGTTCTGACAGAAGAAAAACAATGACCCACCCTTCCTTCGAAACCGTCCGCGACGAGCTTGTCGCCAAGCCCGGCAAGTCCTTCGACCTCACCAAACGCCCGACGCGGCATCCGGAGCTGTTTGAGGACAAGAAGGAGGCCGAGACCTGCCTGAAGCGCGATGCAGCTGCGATCGACGAGCTGCAGGACAAGCTCTATGCCGAGCGCAGCCAGGCGCTGCTGGTCGTGCTGCAGGGCATGGATTGCGCCGGCAAGTCGGGCACGATCCGCAAGGTCTTCGCCCTGACCTCCCCGCTCGGCATCACCATCCGCGCCTTCAAGGCGCCGACCGAGCAGGAAGCCGCCCATGACTTCCTCTGGCGCGTGCACGGCTGCGTGCCCGCCAAGGGCCATATCGGCATTTTCGACCGCTCCCATTATGAGGATGTGCTGGTGGTGAAGGTGCGCGAATTTGCGCCCGCCGAGGTGGTCGAGCAGCGCTACGAGCAGATCAACACCTTCGAGAAACTGCTTTGCGAGTCCGGCACGAAGGTCCTGAAATTCATGCTGAATGTCGGCTATGAGGAACAGGGCATTCGTCTTCAGGAGCGCATCACCGAGCCGCACAAGCGCTGGAAGTTCAATCCCAACGATCTCGATGACCGCCGGCTCTGGCCGGACTTCATGCAGGCCTATGAGACCGCCGTGGAGCGCTGTTCGACCGACCATGCCCCCTGGTACATCGTGCCAAGCGACAGCCGCACCCGGCGCAATGCCATGATCGCGCGCATCATCCGCGGCACGCTGGAAGAGATGGCCCCGGCCTGGCCGCAGCCCGATCCGCCGCTGAAGCTGGAGGATTATGATTTCGGGTAAGCCATGGATGCAAGCAAGCTTCCCCAACCGGTCACTCGGCGCTAGATTTACCACGGCAGACTGAGAGGGGAGCCTCATGTCCGGTGTCTTCATTTCGTATCGCCGCGGGGATGCAGCTGCATCGGCCGGGCGCCTGTCGGATCACCTCCGGGCCCGGCTGGGCGCGCACCAGGTCTTCATGGATGTCGATGGCATTGAGCCCGGTGTGGATTTCCACCAGGTAATCTCCGACAATGTCTCCCAGTGCGATGCCCTGATCGCCGTGATCGGGCCGGACTGGCTGAGCGAGCGGCTGCACGAGGAAAACGATTTTGTGCGCATCGAGATCTCCGCCGGGCTGGAGCGCAATGTGCGCGTCATTCCGGTGCTGGTCGACGGAGCGAAGATGCCGCCGGCCGAGAAGCTGCCCGACAGCCTGAAGGGCCTGGCGCGGCGCAATGCGGCGGAGGTCTCCCACACGCGCTTTTCCGACGATGCCGGGCGGCTCGCCGATGTGCTCGAGCGGATCATCTCACCCTCCTCGGCGGCGCCGGCGCCGAAGCCTGCAGCGCCGGAACCGATCCGCGTGCCGCAGGCCACAGCCGGCCCAGCACGGAGCCTGACCGGACTGGACGAGGGCTTCAAGCGCTTCGAGGTCGACCAGCAGCTGCATGTCGGCGATGCGATCCCGGAGGACAAGCGCGCCAATGCCGCGGTGAAATGCGGCCTGCCGGAGGGCGAACCGGTGCACGCCCTCGTCGATTTCACGGTGATGAAGAACGCCAATGATGCCATGCTGGTGACCGAGACGGGCCTGCGGGTGCATCACTCCTCGGCCGATTTTCCCCAGCCGCAATTCATTTCCTGGGCTGACCTGCTCGCCAACCCTGTCGAGAAACATGGCTGGTGGCAGATTCGCCTGGGCGGGACCCGGATCACCGTGTCCGGGGGGCCCGACCGGGATGTGCTGATCGACTTTATCGAGGCGATCAGAGCGGGGCTGGGCTGACCGAATAGCTCGCGCCGGAGGACTTGTCGGCCTCCCCGATGCGCGCGCCGCCCTCGATATCCACCGAAGCGCCCGAGGACACATCGATATCCACCCTGCCGGTGAGATAGAGGTCGGCGCTGGCACCCGAAGAGCCGTCAACCTCGCCATCCACGCAGATCAGGTCCTCGGCCGAGACGCTGGCGCCGGAGGACATGTCCACAGACAGCTCGCGGCATGTGCCGGAAACGGTCACCGAGGCGCCGCTGGAAACATCGATATCGAACTCGTCGGCACTGATGCCGGATACCCGGGCCGAGGACCCCGAAGAGGCTTCCACGCCTTCCAGGTTCGGGCCGGAAATGGTGACGGTGGCGCTGAGATTGTTGTTCCAGTTCCAGCCATTGCGGTGCACGCGGCCTACTTCGAGCGTGTCGCCGTCGCGCTCCACGCGGACATCCTCCAGATTGCCGCGGCGTACCTCGACATCGATCGAATAGGTGTCCGACACGGTGTAGATCACCATGAGGCCGGCCGAGGTGTCGAGTTCCTCGATCCCGGCAAGGTTCGGCGGATTGCTCAGCGGCTCGGCACTGGCGAGCATGTTGGCGGAATTGGAATAGACGCAGGCGGCCAGGACGGCGAGCGCGGCGGTACCGGTCAGAAGACGCATCATGGAAATCTCCGTGGTGACGTTTGAGGGTTTTGCTTGACTGCAATTTACCGATATTCAATATGTGAACTTATTGAATGTCAATAAGGAATTTCTCCAATGAAACGAACCGCCTTCGCCATTGCGCTTCTGGCCGTGCCGGCATTGTCGGCCTGCGTCGTGATCGAATCCGACAGCATCCATGACGATGTCCGTGTCGATATTGACCGCGGCACGGCGGGTACCGTCTATGGCGCCAGCATCCATCTGGATCATGTCGAGTTCATGGTGACGTCGAACGGCTGCACCGACGAAACCTATTTCGAGGTCGATGTGAAACATCACGGCGCGGATGAGGCGACACTCACCCTGGACCGGATCCGGACCGATCCCTGCAAGGCGCTGATCGCCGAGGGCACGACGGTGAGCTGGAGTTTCGAGGAGCTTGGCCTCACGCCGGGCACGGAAGTGACCATTGCGAACCAGGTGGTGCGGCGCTAGCCATCCTCGCGATAGGCGAGCACGCCAAGGCTGGTGAACAGGGCAAACAGGGCCGGTGACCAGGCCGCGATGGCCGGCGGCGCCGCGCCCGCAGAGCCCAGGCTCGAGGAGAGCTGAGTGATGAAGAACAGCCCAACCGCCGCCAGCGACCCGGTTGCGATCAGGCGTGAGGTGCCCCCCATGCGCGACAGGCGCAGGCAGACCAGCGCGCCGATCAGCGCCATGGAAACAAACAGGACGGGCGTCGCCAGAAGGCCCCAGAACCGCATGCGGTAGCGCGAGGCATCCAGCCCGGCTGCCGCCGTGTGGCGGATGAAACGCGGCAGCTCCCAGAAGCCGATGGTGCTCGGCGAGGCAAACCGGTCGAGCAGCTGGCTGGCATCGAGATCTGTCGGGATCGAGAGGAAATCACGTTGGACCGGGGATTGGCCCGGCTGGTTCTCCACCAGGTCTTCCAGCTGCCAGAAGCCGTCGCGGATCAGCGCGCGCTCGGCATCGATGCGGCGCACGAACTGAAAGAGGTCGGTCTGCTGGCCGTTCACGATGACGCGCTCTTCTTCCAGCAGTTTCACCCCGCGCAGCTCCGCACCGTCCACCACCTGTTCGGCATAGATCACGATCTGGCGGGTCTGGTCGCCCTGGCGCAGCCATATATCGCGCGGCGTGGTCTCGGCCACCCGGGCGGGAGCGCCGTCGCGCAGAATGGAGGCGCGTGTCTGCTCGAACTGCGCAGTCAGGCGCGCACCGAGCGGGTTCAGCACAGTTGTCGTCAACACACCGATCACCGCCGCCATGCCGATCAGCGGCGCGAGGAACCGCCAGGCTGACATGCCGCTGGCGCGGATGATCGAGAGCTCCGAGCGCCGGTTGAGGCGCGAATAGGCGATGATCCCGGAGATCAGCAGGGCAAAGGGCAGTGTCTGCTCGATCAGCATCGGCATTTTCATCAGGGAGAGCTGCACCGCCTGGAAGGGCGAGAGCTCCACATCCCCACCCACGGTCCGCATCTGCTCGACCACGTCGACCAGCATGATGGCGAGCACGAAAATGGTCAGCACCAGCCCCAGGCCCTGCAGGCACTGGGCGAGAATATAGCGCGAGATGCGGGGAAAGACGGTCATGCGGCGGCGGTCCCATCCTCGCCCAGGCGGTCGCGCAGCAGGAAGCGGCGCTGGCGGGCCGGCTTCTGGCCGCGCCCCTTGGCGAAATTCAGCCAGGACACCAGGGCGATCACCGAGATCGGCACGATCCACTGCACCACATTCAGCGCCGGATCGTCCTGGGCGGCCGACTGCACCGAGAGCTGGACCACGACCAGGGTCAGCGCGCCGGCCGTGGCGATGGAAATCCGCCGGCTGTATCCGCGCCGCGAGAAGTCCCCGCCAACCACGGCAAGGATGGCGATCATCGCCATGGCGATGTCGAGCAGCGGCATGGTCATGCGGGCATGGGCCTCGGCGAGGAAATTGTCGGCATTCTGCACTTCAAGATAGTTCTTCCGGTCCACGAAGAAGAGCTCGTGGAGATACCGGTCGGAACTTTTCAGGGTCACCTCGCCCTGCTCGGCCATGAAGGGCTCAAGATCGAAGGTGTACTGCTCGAAATCCAGGATGGAGAGGGACTGGTTCTGGTCCAGGTCGTGGATCTGGCCATTGCGCATGACAATGGCGGGCACACCGTCGACACGGATCACCGTGCCCTCCTGGGCGAGATAGTCCACGCGCCGTGTTGGGTCGCGGCCGTCGGAGATCAGGATACCGCGCAGATCGTCGCCCCGGGACTCGCGGGCATAGAAGGTCAGCTTGTCTTCGGCCTGGTTGAACTGGCCGGGCTGGATCAGCGCGGTGGCAAGGTCGCGGCGGATATCGGCGACATTCTCGCGCAATGTGCGCTGGGCGGCGGGCTGGACCCAGAAATTGATGGTCAGGTGCGCCACGGCGGCGACGGCGGCCAGCCGGATGATCGGCGAGGCGATCTGCCAGCGCGTCATGCCGGCGGCCTGGGCCACCACGATCTCACTGTCGCGGTGGATCCGGTTCAGCGACCAGACGGTGGCGATGAACAGGGCAAGCGGCGTCAGCAGAGCCACGATCTGCGGCGCGCCAAGCATCACGATCCAGAAATAGGTTACCGCCGACTGGCGGTTCTCGATGATCAGGTCGGTCTGCGACAGGCCCTGGGCGAGCAGGGCCAGCAGCGCCAGGCCGCCAACGATGATCACGCTTGCCCGGCTTGCCGCC
>OBIY01000133.1_pt1 | contig 31556 bp, 34 predicted proteins | sample 1519841 | NCBI WGS metagenome assembly OBIY01 (sample SAMN03019774, study PRJEB22545) | beach sand metagenome | biome: beach; feature: sea beach; material: beach sand | place: USA: Municipal Pensacola Beach, FL | collected 2010-07-30 | depth 30-40 cm m
CAAGGGCGCTGCACTAACCCAGGAAGCCGTGACGTTCGGCGCCGTAGTCGACAAAAGCCGCTTCCAGACTGGGTTCAACGCGGGTAATAAGCCCTTTGTATATGTTGGCTTTTTTTTGTTCCCGAGTTCGGTTTTCAATATCCAGGTCGTAGAGTTTCTGGCCATCGACCAGGGCCACTCGCAACTCTTCCGGTTGGGTGGCATTAATAAGCATTCTTTTCATGGGATTCCTGTAGTTACTTTTAGCGACAGATCTCGCGAAAGTGCTACAGAAGGACTGAAAGGCAACCAGTCAGGAAGTCAAGGAGCGCTAAGCGGCCATTTCACTGGAGGCCACTTGGTATAACGCTCATCACTGGAGTTTAGAGTTATCCGGGTCTGATTTGGGCGCTAATTCATCGCCTTGCGTACGTTACTTGCTGCGCTACGTAGCGACCTGTCTCCAAATAAGCTCGGTCGGGATTGTTGTCTAAGCGGGGCGCGGAGTTCTCGATTGTTACGGCGTCTGTTAACGGACTATCGTCAATGGGTTTGGTCAAAATGGGAAATACTCAAAACCTGAGGGTTCCCATATTTAAGTCCGCTTTGAGTTTTGCTCTCTGCCGCCTCATGTCGCCATCCTGATTATTCAGGTGGCTGTTTACGATCTGAATTCTACGTTGATTTTACAGGTGTTATCTTGTTTCCTGTAATCTTGCTTTGCTTTTAACCGTCAATCCGAATTTGTTTCTAAATCCAGCGAATCTGTCTTTGTTACTGATTGCGTTTTTCAACTTCTCAGCAGCTTTCGCGTCTCTGACTTGTTTCACGTCTTAGATGCAATTACCGCAGTGTTCTCTTGTTAAAGCTTGAGTATCTAAAGTCCGAGAACATGTTTTCAATCGGGCAAGTTGTTTCAGTGAATTTAATTAAACTCAGTGATTTAAAGATACTTGCCGTTATAATTCGTTCCTCTATAGGTTTTAGCTTGAGTGCCTCGTATTGAGATCGGGCCGCACGAGCGAGTGGTACTAAAAAATTCCGATGATTTTTCCAGCGAAAGTACAAGCAATTCAGATCAATGGAATCGAAGTGCTTGTCCCGTTGCGGGCATCGAAGAGAGCCTTTGGCTCAGCGGCGCATATTAGCAAAATGCCATGTGGCGTTCAAACGATTATATTCGCCCATAACCCCATTGCGTTGACATGACTGGCAAACCGCAAACTCCGGCCTTAAGGGGGGGGCAGGCGCCCCAGAAAGTGCGCTTTATCGTGATTGACAAAGATACCTCCGGCCAGCGGATCGACAATTTTTTGCTCGCCAGATTGAAGGGTGTGCCCAAATCCAGGGTCTATCGGCTTTTGCGCAAGGGTGAGGTCAGGGTGAATAAGGGCCGTATTCGTCCTGATTACCGCCTTTGTGTGGAGGATGTGGTCCGAGTGCCACCCATTCGTGTGGCCGAGCGGGAGCCGACGCCAGTACCCGGGAGGGATTTGAGAGATCGGTTGGCGGACAATATCCTGTATGAGGATGAAGCCTGCCTGGTAATCAATAAACCACCGGGGTTGGCGGTCCATGGGGGTAGCGGCATCAATCTGGGCCTGGTGGAAGCCTTGCGTGCGATGCGCCCTAAAGAGCGGCGCCTGGAGTTGGTGCATCGGATTGATCGGGATACTTCCGGCTGTTTATTGCTGGCTCGAAAGCGATCGGCGCTCGTGGCCTTGCAGGATCAGATGCGTCAGCGGCTCACGGAAAAGCGGTATCTGGCTTTGGTGAAGGGGCGTTGGCCCAATCATTGCCAGGAGGTGAATGCGCCCCTGCTAAAAACCACCACATCATCAGGTGAACGCATAGTGCGTATCAGCAAGCAGGGCAAATCGGCACTGACGCGATTCGCTGTGGTACAACATTTTTCAGAGGTGAGTTTGATAGAGGCGCAACTGGAAACCGGTCGAACCCACCAGATTCGCGTCCATTGCCAAAGCCAGGGTCATCCGCTGGTGGGGGACGAGAAGTATGGTGACGATAATTTTAACCAGCGTTTTAAAAAGCGCGGTGCGGGTCGTTTGTGTCTGCATGCCAAAACCCTGGGTTTTCGTTCCCCAGCCACCGGTGAGAAAGTCGTGGTGGAGGCACCGCTGCCGGCGGACTTGCAAGGTGTGCTGGAGCGGCTGGCGTGAGCCCTTTGCTGATTTTTGACTGGGACGGCACTCTGTGTGATTCCCTCGCGCGTATCGCGCTTTGCTTGCAGTTGGCAGCCGGGGATCAGGGGCTCAAGCCACCGACTGAGCAAGAGGCGCGGGACATTGTGGGCCTTGGCCTGGACGAGGCCATGCAGGTGCTGTTTCCCGATATTGACGCCGGGGGCAGGCAACGGTTGCGGGAGGATTATTCGCGGCATTTCCGCAGTCAGGACGCCCAGCCTTCGCCCCTCTATCCGGGGGTCCTCGAAACCCTGGTTAAGCTGGCCGATGCAGGTTTTATGCTATCGGTGGCCACCGGTAAAAGCCGGGCTGGACTGGATCGCGTGCTCAAGGCCCTGGACATGGGTGATTTTTTTCACAGTAGCCGTTGTGCCGACGAGACCGCATCGAAGCCCGATCCACTGATGCTCCACGCTCTTCTGAGCGAACATGGCCTGTCGCCAGATCAGGCGCTGATGGTTGGGGACACAACCTTTGATATGGAAATGGCGCTGAAAGCTGGAATGCCAAGACTGGCGGTCAGTTACGGTGCTCATACTGTCGAACGGCTTTTGGCCTATGAACCCCTGGCGCACATCGATCGATTTGCTGATATCGCACCGATCTTGCGTAACACAGGGTTGGATTAAGCCTGTCGGATACAGTCCCGGCACCCTTTAGTTGGGCTGCGTCTTACGGGACAAGACAGAAAAATTCTGCTCGGCCAATTGCTCGCAGAGCTGGATCAGGGGTAGGCCCATCAGTGCTGTCGGATCATCGCTGGACACTTTTTCGAACAGGGCGATGCCCAGGCCTTCCGCTTTGAAGCTGCCAGCGCAGTCATAGGGACGTTCGGCGCGCAGGTAATTTTCAATAAGGGCTTTGTCGAGTGTCCGAAAACTGACTTCCGTGCTCACCAAAGCCTCGGTGCTGGTTTGCGTTTTGCTGTTATAAACGCAGACGCTTGTCAGAAACTCGACGGTTTGGCCGGAAAAGGACAGGAGTTGGCTCAGCGCCCGCTCATGTTTGCCGGGTTTCCCGATCATCCTGCCGCCGTGACAGGCCAGTTGATCAGAGCCGATGATCAAATGCTCCGGGAAATGTTTGTGTAAAGCCTGGGCTTTTTCCCGTGCTAGCCTCAAGACCGTGGCCGAAGGGGCTTCGCCGCTCAAGGCGTTTTCGTCGATACCGGGTGCCTGGCATTCAAAGGGTATTTGCAGGCGTTCCAGCAGTTGCTTCCTGTAGGGGGAAGAGGACGCGAGTACCAGTTGCATATATTCACCTGAAAGTAACGATGGTGGCTGTATGGGCTGTATGGGCTGTATGGGCTGTATGGGCTGTATGGGCTGTGCGGGAAATGACGTGTTTTTCTTTGACAGATCAAGACCATATCCATAGAATGCGCGCCATGTCAGCGGCCCCGCATTGTAAAGCGTTGCCTCAGTGGGTGATACCGCTGAAATTGGCGGCGCAAGGCGCCACGCTTACCGGCGTTGTGCCCTGGAAAAACCTGGATCGCTTAGGTGAAGCCGTGGCGGCAGTGAGCGATCCCGTTCAGGCGGGTTTGCGCTTTTTCTGTGATGATTCCGGATATCGGGTGGTGGAAGGAAGGTTGGACGCAACGCTTCAGTTGGAGTGCCAGCGTTGTCTACGGAATATGACATGGCGGTTGAGCGCCGAGGTTAATTGGGTTGTCGAGCTCGATGAGAGCAACGTCAGCCGCTTGCCGAAGCGTTACGACCCCTGGCTGATCGTGGAGCAGGAAGCGAATTTACACGCTGCCATAGAGGAAGAGTTGCTCCTGGCCATGCCTATCGTTGCCTACCATGAGCCCGAGGATTGTCAGGGTTTGAAGGGCTATTCGACGGGTAGAGCCCCGGAACGCGCCAACGCTTTCGAGGTTTTGCGCTCCATGTCGTGGAGCAAAGAGTAATCCGGGCTTACGAGCCTGGTTTTAATAGAACACAGTTTGTAGCTCCGCCAGCTGTTGACCAGCGTTGTGGCGGGGTAATACCCCAGGAGGTCATTATGGCAGTTCAGCAGAATCGAAAAACCCGATCCCGGCGCGGTATGCGTCGTTCTCACGATGCACTGGGTTCGGGTGCAACCCTGTCCGTTGACCCGGTTACCGGTGAAAAGCACCGTCGTCACCACGTTACCGCGGACGGTTTTTACCGTGGCAGCAAAGTCATTGAGCGCAATAGCGACGACTAACCCCCTGTTTTGGTTCAGTCGCTGCGCCTAGCAGTCGATGCCATGGGTGGAGACGGTGGCCCCGATGTCACTGTCCCCGCCACCAAGCGTTTTCTCGCGGATTATCCCGACATCGACGTGACCTTGTATGGGCGCGAAAACGCGTTATCTGCTCACCTCTCCCGGGATCCGTCCCTAACGGATGCCGTTATCAGCCAGCGTTTGCATATTGAGTTTTGCCCTGAGGTGGTTCTGGATGATGAACCGCCTTCCAGCGCCTTGCGCAACAAGCAAAACTCTTCCATGTGGCAGTCCCTTGAATGTGTTGCAAGTGATAACGCCGAGGCTTGTGTCAGCGCAGGCAATACCGGCGCGCTGATGGCCATGGGGATCAAATTACTTGGTCTGGCTAACGCTATTGAGCGACCAGCTATCTGCGCGGTGCTGCCTGGTGGTCAAGGCTGGCTTTATTTGCTCGATGTGGGTGCTAATGTCGATTGTTCGGCCCATCAATTACACCAGTTTGCCACCATGGCGACGACTCTGGTGAGTCTTGTGGAAAATATAGATAGGCCGGGTTGTGCTTTGTTGAATATCGGCCAGGAGGCGACCAAAGGCAACAAACTTGTCAAGGAAGCGGCGGTCTTGTTGGACGATGATCCAGGGCTGAACTACCGTGGTTTTGTCGAAGCCGATCAATTCTTCAGCTCACCAGTGAAAATAATAGTCAGCGATGGTTTCAGCGGTAATATCGCCCTGAAGGCGACCGAGGGTGCCGCCCGTTATGTCCTTGACCGCGTGCTTTCGGAGCCAAGCACCGGTTCGACCAGAAACCTATCAAAAGCCAATGGCGGCACACCGTTGACGCTGGATCCAGGTCGCTATAACGGCGCGGCGCTGCTGGGTTTAAAAAGCATGGTAGTGAAAAGCCATGGTGGCGCCGATGAGGCTGGTTTTTACGGGGCTCTAAAAACAGCGGCGCGGGCTGTAACCAGTGGTGTTGCAGAGGGGGTTTGTCGTCATTTTGAACAGATATCTCAATAGTTATTGGGTATCTACCGGTTTAGTTAGCATGATATTGGTTTGAATGAGAGGCACCACAGAGATGGTTATGAGTAACACTAAACTTGCGTTTGTTTTTCCCGGCCAAGGATCCCAAAAAATCGGCATGATGGCGGAATTAGCGGCTGAGTACCCTCGGGTCATTGATACATTTGGCGAAGCCAGCGAGGTGCTTGGCTATGACGTCTGGAATCTGATTCAAAATGGTGAGCAGGAAGCCATAAACCTGACCGAGCGCACCCAACCGATTCTTCTGAGCGCCAGCGTCGCCTTGTGGCGTGTCTGGCAGGATAAACAGGGGCCCCAGCCCACGCTGTTGGCTGGCCATAGCCTCGGCGAGTGGTCCGCTTTGACGTGTAGCGGCGTGCTGGCCTTTGGGGATGCGGTTAACCTGGTCAGATTGCGTGGTGCCTACATGCAGGAGGCGGTTCCTCAGGGGCAGGGCACCATGGCCGCTATTATGGGCCTGGATGATGACAGGATTCAGCAATGCTGTGAGCAGGCGGCTCAGGGACAGGAAGTTGCGCCGGTGAATTACAACGCCCCGGGCCAGGTGGTGATCGCCGGAGCAACGCAGGCTGTGGATCGAGCTATTGACCTGTGCAAGGAAGCTGGCGCCAAAAGGGCGGCGCCCCTGGCGGTAAGCGCGCCTTTCCACACCGGCATGATGAAGCCCGCGGCGGATAAGTTGGCCGAAGACATGGCGAGTGTCACCTGGAGCACACCGCGCATTCCCGTAGTGCACAATGTTCATGCTCAAACAGAAAACGACCCAGGTCGTATACGGAAGCTAATGATCGAGCAGATTTACAGCCCTGTACGCTGGGTGGATTGCGTTAAAAAACTCGCCGCTCAAGGCATCGATACGGCGGTCGAATGCGGGCCTGGCAAGGTGCTTTGCGGCCTCAACAAGCGTATCGATAAGGGCGTAAACGCGTTGCCCACCGACATGCCAGACAGCCTGACCCAGGCCCTGGAAGCGACTGCCAGAATGTAAAAACGGGAAACAAACCGACTTTTGTAGCTGTCGGAACACATACACTGATATTGAGACAACGGGAAGCAAATAGATCATGAGTCTGGAAGGAAAAGTTGCGTTAATCACGGGCGCCAGCCGGGGTATTGGAGCAGCCATTGCTGACATGCTCGGTGACGCCGGGGCCATCGTTGTGGGTACCGCCACCACCGACGAGGGCGCCGCCCGCATTGGGCAGCGCTTCGCTGACAAAGGCCTTAATGGCGAAGGCTTGAAACTGGATGTGGCTGATGCCGATGACATTGATCGCGTGGTCAAACATATTTCACAAATTCATGGCGCGCCGCTGATCCTGGTCAACAATGCCGGCATTACCCGCGATAACATCCTAATGCGTATGAAGGATGACGAATGGGACGCGGTGCTCAATACCAATCTCACCGGCATATTCCGACTTAGCAAGGCTTGCGCCAGAGGCATGACCAAGGCTCGTTGGGGGCGTATCATCAATATCAGCTCCGTGGTCGGCTCCATGGGCAATGCCGGGCAGAGTAACTACGCGGCGGCTAAGGCCGGGGTGGCCGGTTTTGGGCGTTCACTGGCCAAGGAGCTGGGTTCACGCAACATTACCGTCAATACTGTGGCGCCAGGCTTCATTGACACGGACATGACTCGCGAACTCAACGACAGCCTGCGCGAGGGCATGTTGGGTAGTATTCCCCTGGCCCGTTTTGGCGAGCCGGCGGAAATTGCTTCGGTGGTGGTTTTCCTCGCTGGCGACGGGGGTGCTTACATCACCGGTGAGACCATAGAGGTCAACGGCGGTATGTACATGAACTAGACCGCTATCAGTCTGGGAATAGCTGTCACAATTGGCGGTTACGAAAAAGGATTTTTCAGGTAGAATGCGCCCGCAAAACAAGCAGGCCGATGTGGATGGCCTGTGCTTGTTCAGCCCCGGTGGTTTCCCGGGTTGGCCTGGCGGGATTTGGGCAACTGGCGACAGCTGCCAAAAACACTGGCAACACGGATTATGTTGTTGCTAATAAAAAGGTTCTTTCAACAGGAGCAAAGATTGTCATGAGTAACATTGACGAACGCGTATTAAAGATGGTTGCCGAACAGCTGGGTGTAAAAGAAGAAGATGTAAAGCCTGACTCTTCTTTCGTCGATGATCTGGGTGCAGATTCTCTTGATACCGTCGAATTAATCATGGCTCTCGAAGAGGAATTTGATACCGAAATTCCCGATGAGGATGCCGAAAAACTGGCTACCGTCCAGGATGCCATCGATTACATTAACAAAAACCTCAATTAATCCTCCTCGTTGTCTCAACCGCTCGGTGCTGCCGGGCGGTTTCCCTTTCTCTTACCCCCTTGCACCTGGACCCGCTCTCCAGAGGCTTTTTGCAGCCTGTGTTAGCGGCAGGTGTCCGGGGTGAATACAAACCTGTAGTTGCTGAGCGCACCGCAGCAATTTTATGCATACCTTGTTAATCGATGGTGTTCCGGCCACCGCACATTTAGCTCACGATCGCGCACTGCAATTCGGTCATGGTCTGTTCGAGACCATGTGTTTATGGCAGGGGGCAATTCCGCTGCTTGAACGGCATCTGGCACGTCTCGCCAGAGGCGCGGAAGTACTGGGTATCGCTTATCAAGAGGACCTTATCCGGCGACACCTTCATTCCGCGCTTGAGCATTTCCCCGCTGATGGTGTTGTGAAGCTGGTGCTCACCGCAGGGATCGGTAAGCGGGGATATCGCTATTGTCTGGAAGAAGGGGTGGCGGAACCCCGTTGTTTGCTGTATTTCTTTGAACGCCCGCCCCAGCAGGTCGGCATTGCACTTCAGGTTTGTGATTATCGCTTACCCCAGAACCCCCGATTGGCGGGCATCAAACATCTGAATCGTCTTGACCAGGTGCTGGCCGCGGTGGAGCTTGCTGATGAGAAAGAAGGCTTGCTGCTGGATAGTAGTGGTAATGTGATTGAGGCACTGAGCAGCAATATTTTCTTGTACTGCCATGGCCAATGGTTAAGCCCTCAATTGAACAACGCCGGGGTTGCCGGCGTCATGCGTGCCCTGCTGCTGGAACGGGTGTTGCCCTTGCTGGGGAAGGCTGTGCAATGCCGCGATGTAACGCTGGTCGAACTGGCGGCTGCCGATGAGATATTTATCTGTAATGCTGTCAGGGGCATTATCCCCGTTGAGAGCATATCCGGAGAGCTCCAGTGGTCGCCCAGAGGAGGGGCGGCTTTGTGTGACAATAGTCGCGATCTGCAAATTGAACTTAACAGGCTCTACCCGTGTTTCGCCGTTTAATCATCATTGGGGCTTTTCTGTTTTTGGCTTTGGCGGCCGGTGGCTGGTGGTGGCTGGGTGGAATCATGGGTAAACCGCTGAGTATCAAAGGCGAAGCCTATGAACTGGTGGTTCCCCCTGGTTGGGGGATCAATTCATTGGCCAGTACTCTGGTGGAAGAAGGCTTGCTCAGCTCTGCCATACCCTTGAGAATTTATGCGCGGATCAACCGGGTTGGTGTTATCCAGGCTGGTGAATATCGCCTGGCCCAAGGCGAAACGCCTAGCAGTATGCTGAAGAAGCTCGGTGCCGGCGACGTGCAGCGCTATAGCATTACCTTTCCCGAGGCGCTAACGCTTAGCCAGTGGCGGGACATCCTGGCCGAAACCAGTAAACTGAAACAGAGTCTGGCAGGGCGCAATGCGGCTGATATTGCGCGTCAATTGGGTCTTGCCACTGACAACCCCGAAGGCTGGTTCGCGCCGGATACTTATTCCTACACGGCTGGTGATACCGACCTGTCCATCCTCAGGCGGGCTTTTGATGCGCGCAGAGCCGAGCTCGCTCGCTTGTGGGAGCAGCGCGAAAAAAACCTGCCTTTGGCTGATCCCTACGAAGCTCTGATACTGGCTTCAATTGTTGACAGGGAGACAGGTCTTGGCACGGAGAGAGCGCGGATTGCCGGGGTGTTTGTCGCGCGTTTGCGTAAGAATATGCTACTGCAAACCGATCCCAGCGTGATTTATGGCCTGGGTAAATCCTTTAACGGTAATCTGACACGTCGTCATCTGCGTCAGGATACGCCATACAATACCTACACGCGTGCGGGCTTGCCGCCCACGCCTATCGCCAACCCTGGCGTAGCTGCTCTGGAAGCAGCCTTGCATCCGGAATCGGGCAATGCACTTTATTTTGTCGGCAAGGGCGATGGCAGCCATTATTTTTCCGCCACACTTGAAGAGCACAATCGAGCTGTGCGCAAATACCAGATTGAGCAGCGAAAAAAAACTTATCGCTCCAGCCCCAAGGGTTGAGGGCAGGAATAGTGAATGCTGTAGCGAGCGGTGGTGGGAAAGGCTGATATGTTGGGAAAGTTTATTACCTTGGAAGGTACCGAGGGAGTTGGTAAAAGCACCTGTATAGCGGTCATTGAAGACTGGCTAAAAGGACGCGGGGTCCAGTTTGTCAGCACCCGGGAGCCAGGCGGCACGAGCCTGGGAGAGGAATTGCGCGAACTGCTTTTGGCCCATCGAGCGATAGACATGGCGCCTTTAACCGAGCTGTTGCTGGTTTTCGCCGCTCGCGCCCAACATCTGGCGGAAAAAATCAGGCCGACTCTGGCCAGCGGCGCCTGGGTGTTGTGTGATCGCTTTACCGATGCCACTTTTGCCTATCAGGGTGCTGGTAGGGGTTTGGACGAGGGCAGCATTTTGACACTTGCCAAACTTGTTCACGATGACCTCGCACCGGATTTAACCATTCTTTTAGATGTCGACCCTGAGGTTGGTTTAAAGCGGGCAGGGCGAAGAGGCGGTTTAGATCGTTTTGAGCGGGAGGATCTAGCCTTTTTCGAGCGCGTGCGCGAGGGTTACCATTGTCGAATGAAAGACGATCAGACTCGTTTCTCCCTGGTCAATGCCGGCGAGTCCCCCGCTTCGGTTGCCGAAACAATAAAACGGGTGCTAGATACCCGCTTTCCAGGGTAAGCACCCGTGAATAACAGCGATAACGTCCGAAAGCCCGCTCTGATACCCTATCCCTGGCAGGAAACCCAGTGGCGGCGAGTGGAGCGACTGATTTATGCCGATAAATTACCCCATGCCATGCTCTTCAGTGGCGTTGACGAGACGGGAAAGCTGGATTTTGCCCTGGCGCTCGCTGCTCGACTGCTCTGCCTGGAGCCCCGGGGTGGGCATGCATGCGGCGATTGTAAGGGGTGCAAGCTATTCGAGGCCGGCTCCCACCCAGATCTCCTGATGGTAGAACCGGCGGCGACAGGCAAGGCGATTTCCGTCGATACGATCAGGGAACTCATCACCTTCGCCACCAAAACAGCCATGCTCAATGGCTGGCGAATCGTCATAGTCAACCCTGCCGAAGCCATGACCCAGAGCGCGGCCAATGCCTTGCTCAAGATCCTGGAAGAGCCGGGTGGGGCGACGCTGATTATGATGGTGCATCATCAAAAAGGTGAACTGCTGGCGACCATTCGCAGTCGCTGTCAGACAATGTTGTTTCCAGTACCGTCGCGCACTCAGGTTGACTCCTGGTTACAGGGCAATGCGGGTGGCGAACAAATCGACAGGCTGCTTGAGCTTGCCGCTGGTCGCCCCCTCGCGGCCTTGCGCATTGCACAGACCGGCATGGGGGAAGAGCTGCAATTGCTAGAGCAGGTAATGGATAGTATTGTTTGTAACCGCACTACACCCGTACAGGCCGCTGAAGCCTTGAAAGCGCTGACGCCATTGGATTTTGTTGAGTACCTGCTGGCCTGGCAGTTGCGAGATATTCGTGGCAAGGTCGAGGCGGGCAAACCGCCAGAGCGGAGCCTTTTCCAGTTTCTGGATCAGCTGCTGGCGGCAAAACGCCTGGCGATGAGCAAGGCCAACCCCAACCCTCAGTTATTCATGGAAGAATTGTTGATGGGTTGGCAGCACGCGAGGTCTATTGTCAGCGCCTGATGTGGGGTAAAATCCCGCGGTAGTGAACAAGAGCGCTAATTAAAGGGACTGTCTTATAAATGAAAAATGGCAGTGGTGGCATTCGAAGTGGGATTCTCAATCTTGCATTGCTTGATGTGGAAGAACTGTACGCTTGTTACATGCCGTTTCTAAAAAGAGGTGGGCTGTTTATCCCCACGCGCAAGGAATTCAAATTGGGGGATGACGTGTTCGTCTTGCTGGAACTGGTGGATGAGACGGATAAAATTCCGCTGGCTGGAAAAATTGTCTGGGTAAATCCGGTCGCGGTGTCCAGGAACCGGAAGCAGGGTGTCGGCATCGAATTCACCGAGGAAGTGAGCGAAACTCTGGTGCCCAAGATCGAGACTCTGTTGGCTGGTTTGCTTTCTAGTGATCGGCCGACCAATACTTTGTAAGGCGGTATCCTAATCTCTTTAAGCTGTGGGCTTTTTAAGCTCTCTTGTTTGCTTTATATCCAGTCTTTACTCGCCTAGTAGCGGTAATAAAGACCAGTTTGTCACCTATGTTTGCCCACTAATGACTGCCCAAATCCCTTAAATCGAGTTTCCTCGTGCTGCTTACCGATTCCCACTGTCACCTCGATCATCTTGATTTATCCCGGTTCAATAACTCCCTCGCGGCTTTGATGCGTCACTGCCGGGAACAGGGTGTCGGTCGCCTTCTTTCCGTGGCGACGGATTTGAAATCCGCCCAGTGTCTTGATGATCTCCTGGGTGGCGGCGTCGATGGCGTCTACACCTCAGTGGGAGTGCACCCATTACAACCCGTGGCGGTGCCCCTGCCCAGTCACGATGATCTGGTGGAGGTCGCGCAACGGGATCATGTTGTTGCCATTGGCGAGACTGGTCTCGATTGCCACTACGGGGAAGATAATCGGGAGTGGCAGCGGCAGAGCTTTGTTATTCACGCACAGGTTGCTAGTACCTGCGGAAAGCCCCTGATAGTGCATACCCGCGAGGCGCAGAATGAAACCCTCGCGGTGTTACGGGATTATGTCGATCCGGAATTTGCTGGCGTACTCCATTGTTTTACAGAAAGCTGGGAGATGGCCAGGGCGGCATTGGACTTCAATTTCTATATTTCGATATCCGGGATCGCAACGTTTAGAAACGCAGGGTCCCTGCGTGAAACCGTGAAGAAAATTCCCCTGGATCGCCTGCTGATAGAGACTGACGCGCCCTGGTTGGCGCCGGTGCCTTATCGAGGGAAAAAGAACCACCCGGAGTTTCTACCGGCCGTGGCCCAGTGTGTGGCGGAATTGAAGAACATCTCCGTGGAGCAACTGGCGGAGACTACCAATGCAAATTTTGATCGTTTGTTTAAGATAGGCGGGTGAGTCACCACCAAACCCGGTAAATCGCTAAACAGGAAAAGGCCTTGGAACAACAGCTCGTCATCATGCTGGAAATGCAGGACGCCATGAACACCCGTGTTCATTCACGGTGGCGTGAGCAGAATTTTGAATGGTACCGGGCCATCTGGGTGGAATGCGCTGAGTTGCTCGATCACTACGGCTGGAAATGGTGGAAGAAACAGGAACCCGAGCTGGATCAGGTGAAACTGGAATTGGTGGATATCTGGCACTTTGGTATGAGCGATCTGCTCGGTGGTGACGGTGACTACCAGGCTCTAGCGAGTCGGCTGGCGCCGGCGCTCACGCGATTTCCCGCTGCCGGTGATTTTCGCCGTAACCTGGAAGTTTTTGCCTCGGATACCCTGCAACACCAGCGTTTTGATCCGCGCAAGTTTGCTTCCCTGCTAAGCGATGTGGGCTTATCCTTTGACGAGTTGTATAGCCAGTATATCGGTAAAAATGTGCTGAATTTCTTCCGCCAGGATCACGGCTACCAGGATGGCACTTACCGCAAAACCTGGGCCGGACGGGAAGACAATGAGCACCTTGCCGAGTTGGTAGTCGCCCTTGATCCGGCCCGGCCCGAGTTCAAGGAACTGCTTTATGCCGCGCTGGCGGAGCGTTACCAGGGCCTGAGCGCCTGAGTTTTTAGGTTTTTGTTGCCTTCGGGTTTGGCCTGGTCGATCTTCTTTTGGGAGAGCCGCAAGGTCAAAAACGTCTGGATACCCGGACCGGATGAAAAGGCCGGTCAAATCCGTATAATGGCGGCGCTTATTTTCTACATTGGTTTTGGAGTTCTTCGTGAAATCACCCGTACGTGTTACCGTCACTGGCGCGGCAGGCCAGATCAGTTATTCTCTTCTGTTTCGTATCGCCGCTGGCGAAATGCTAGGCACCGATCAGCCCGTGATTCTGCAAATGCTGGAAATCACCCCGGCTCTGGAAGCTCTGAAAGGGGTAGCCATGGAGCTGGAAGACTGTGCGTTCCCGCTATTGGCCGGTATGGTCTGCACTGACGACGCCAATGTGGCTTTCAAGGATACGGATTACGCACTGCTGGTCGGTGCCCGGCCCCGGGGGCCCGGTATGGAACGCAAGGATCTACTGGAAGCTAACGCCGCGATTTTTTCCACCCAGGGCAAGGCCATAAACGACAACGCCAGTCGTGATATCAAAGTGCTGGTGGTCGGCAACCCGGCCAATACCAATGCCCTGATCGCCCAGCGCAATGCCCCTGATATCAACCCGCGCCAGTTCACCGCCATGACTCGCCTGGATCACAACCGGGCGATGACCCAACTGGCGATCAAGACCGGCACCACGATTCACTCGGTCAGTCATATGACCATCTGGGGCAACCATTCGGCCACTCAGTATCCTGATCTCTATCACGCCCGTGTTGATGGCGAAGTGGCGATCGATAAAGTGGACCAGAGTTGGTACGAGGACGAATTCATCCCCACGGTACAGCAGCGGGGTGCGGCCATTATCAGCGCGCGCGGCGCTTCCAGTGCGGCTTCCGCGGCCAATGCCGCTATTGGCCATATGCGCACCTGGGCAAGTGGCACCGCCGATAATGACTGGATCAGTATGGGTATCTACAGCGATGGCAGCTACGGCATTGAGGAAGGTCTGATTTACTCCTTCCCCTGTGTTTGCAAAAACGGTGACTGGGAAGTGGTTCAGGGTCTTGAGATCAATGATTTTTCCCGCGCAAAAATGACCGCCACCGAGCAGGAGTTAAAAGAAGAGCGCGACGCGGTTCAGCACCTGCTTCCCTAAGCGCGTAGTGTTCATAACGGACATTCTTTGAGAGGACTCGACCATGGCTTTTCCTAAAATCGGTAACCTGGCGCCGGCTTTTACCCTGAAGAACCAGCGGGAAGAGAAAATATCCCTGAAGGATTTTCGTGATAAGAAAAACGTCGTGCTGTATTTCTACCCCAAGGCCCAGACTCCAGGCTGTATTGTTCAGGCCTGTGGTATCCGTGATACCCGCAAGGATTTTGACAAGCTGGATACCGTGGTTCTTGGCGTCAGTCCCGACCCGGTAAAACGTTTGGTCAATTTCGAAAACAAACAGTCCCTGAACTTTGACTTGCTCTCGGATGAAGATCACGCCATCGCGGAGAAATACGGTGTCTGGGCCCTGAAAAAGTTCATGGGGCGGGAATTTATGGGCATTTTGCGCACCACTTTTATTGTCGGCAAGGACGGTCGACTCAAGCACGTGATGGACAAGGTGAAAACCAAGACCCACCACGAAGATGCCTTGGTCTGGGTGAGAGAAAACCTCGGCTGATCCTTTAATTACTCCCTGCTAACGGAGCACTTTCCATGTCTTTTTTTATTCCTGCCGCGATGGCGGCGCCCGCTCAGGCACCCGGCGAGCCCAACCCGCTGATCACACTGGTCATGTTTGGCGGCCTGTTCCTGTTTATGTATCTGATGATCATCCGGCCCCAGCGCAAGCGTCAGAAGGAACACCGGACTTTGGTGTCGAACTTGGCCAAGGGCGATGAGGTGGTTACCAACAGCGGAATTCTTGGCAAGATTGGCAAAATCGAGGGCGAATATATCGTCCTGGAAGTGTCCGATACCGTTGAGCTTAAATTTCAGCGCTCCGCTGTGCATGCGGTATTACCCAAAGGCACCATCAAAGCCATTTAATCACTGACGTGGCCATTTCATGGCGGGGTGGTTGATGTTCAGCCTGGGCATCCGCTAAGCTCAGGCGAATTTCACAGGGTTCCGGCTCCGGTCGGGCATACAAGTAAGCATGGTCCCGTTTCGCTACCCCCCGCGCCTGTCACTGGCGCGCCTGCCAACTCCCTTGCAGCCTCTGGATCGGCTATCCGAGCAGTTGGGCGGACCCAGAATATGGGTCAAGCGCGACGACCTCAGTGAGTGTGCGGTCAGCGGCAACAAGGTGCGCAAACTGGAATTTACCCTGGCCAGGGCGCTGGAGCAGGGCAGCGATACGCTGATTACCTGTGGCGGGGTGCAATCCAATCACTGTCGCGCCGCGGCTTTGCTCGGTGCTCGCCTGGGCTTGAAGACTCACCTTTTGTTGCGCCGCGAAACTCCCGAAGATGCGCCTTTAAACGGCACACCCGATGGTAACCTGTTCCTCGATTATCTGGCCGGCGCCGAAGTTTCCCTTTACGACAAAAAAGATTATCAGAAAAATCTGTCGTCGCTATTTGAACACTGGTCGGAACATTATCGCCGGCAGGGAGGTAGGCCCTATACCATACCTACCGGCGCTAGCGATGGTACCGGGGTGTGGGGTTATATTGCTTGCGTGGCGGAACTGCTCGAAGACTTCAGGCAGGCGGGAATCGCTCCTGCTAGTATTATTCACGCGACCGGTTCGGGCGGTACTCAGGCGGGATTGAGTGTCGGGGCCGCCCTGCACGGGCTGGAGACACGGGTGACCGGCATTGCTGTGTGTGACGACGCAGGCTATTTCCAAAGGAAAGTGCACGATGATATTGCCCTTTGGCGGTCGCTTTATGATGTGCCCCTGAATTCACATGACCTTCATGTCCAGGTGGATGACCGTTTTGTTGGGCCGGGTTACGGCCGCGCTGATCAAGAAGTATTTGCCACGATTCGCGAGATAGCTGCGCTGGAGGGACTATTGCTGGATCCGGTCTATACCGGCAAGGCCTTTCACGGCATGCTGGAAAAAATTCGCGCCGGCGAATTCGCGGGCGAGTCAGACCTGGTATTTATTCATACCGGCGGCATTTTCGGTCTGATGGCGCAACGGGGTTTTGTTAGCATCAGCTGATCGTGGAGAAACCAGAGTGCGTAGCTGGCCGTGTAACAAATAGAAAAACTGATAGTTAAGGAAAGATTGTCTTGTTCGAAAAAATCGTCGGGGACATCAACGCCTTTGTCTGGGGCCCGGTCATGTTGGTGCTGATTCTTGGCACCGGCGTTTGGCTGACCATTGGTCTGCGGTTTTTGCCGACGCGCAAACTGATCTTTGGCTTTCGTCAGTTATTCAATAAGGAATCAGGCGGCGGCGATATTACGCCTTTTGCAGCGTTGATGACTTCCCTGTCCGCGACTATCGGTACCGGCAATATTGCCGGTGTGGCCACGGCTATTGGCATCGGTGGGCCGGGTGCTTTGTTCTGGATGTGGTGCACGGCGTTGGTGGGCATGGCGACCAAATATGCCGAGGCGGTGCTGGCGGTCAACTACCGGGAGACCGATGAACTGGGGCGTAAGGTCGGCGGTCCCATGTACTACATTAAAAACGGCTTGGGGAGGCGCTGGATGTGGCTGGCCGGACTGTTTGCTGTATTCGGCATGCTGGCGGGCTTTGGTATTGGAAATACCGTGCAGGCCAGCGAAGTCGCCCGGGTATTGAAATCTTCTTTTGCTATTCCCGAATTGGTCAGCGCTATTGTCATGGCTTTATTCGTAGGGCTGGTCTTGCTCGGTGGAATACGGAGTATTGCGGCTCTGGCTTCAAGCCTCGTGCCCTTTATGGCGATAACCTATCTGCTGGGTTGCAGCGTGGTACTGATAGCCAATATCGGCGAGATACCTGCCGCTGTCCAACAGATATTCGTTTCTGCTTTTTCACCGACTGCCGCCCAGGGTGGCTTTGCCGGCGCCGCAGTGCTGGTGGCGATCCGCATGGGCGTGGCTCGCGGTGTGTTTTCCAATGAGGCCGGCCTTGGCAGCGCGCCCATTGCTCATGCGGCGGCTAAGACCGACAGTCCCGTGCGTCAGGGCAGTATCGCCATGCTCGGGACGTTTATCGATACCCTCGTGATCTGTACCCTCACGGGTCTAACCCTTTTGGTTACCGATGCCTGGACTGGCCAGGCTCAGGGAGCGTCCATGACGGCATCGGCGTTTGCAACTGTAGCGCCGAATTTAGGCGATAAATACGTTGCTGTGGTGCTGGTACTGTTCGCTTTCACCACCATCGTCGGCTGGAGTTACTACGGAGAGCGTTGCGCGGAATTTTTGTTTGGCACCAGGGTGATTGTGCCTTACCGGCTGCTCTGGGTGGCTGGTGTCTTTATCGGCGCTACGAAGGGCCTGGGTGTGGCCTGGCTGGTGGCTGACACGCTCAATGCGATGATGGCGGTACCCAATTTAATCGCTCTCGTGCTGTTAAGTCCGGTGGTGTTTCGCTTGACTCGAGAGTGGTTTGCAAGTCAGCAATAACCAGGCCTATAGTTGGCTGTCCTAGTGTCAAATATCGAGGGCGGAACGTTGCCGAAGGATCTTGAAAATAATCTGGTCATCGCGATTTCCTCTCAGGCCCTGTTTGACCTACGGGATAGTCATCGGGTCTTTGAGCAGGAGGGCCTGACTGCCTATTCCCAATACCAGATTGAGCGAGAAGCAGAGCCATTGGAGCCGGGAGAGGCATTTCCTCTAGTGCAAAAGCTCCTGCGGGTTAACGAACGTTTTGATTCACCCCGCGTGGAAATCATCCTCCTGTCGCGTAATTCCGCCGATACTGGACTACGGATATTTAATTCCATCGAACATCACCGCCTGAATATCTCCCGAGCGGCTTTTTGCGGTGGCAGGAGCCCTTATCGCTACGTCAGCGCTTTTGGTTGTCATCTGTTTCTCTCCACCCACGGGGAGGACGTGGCCAACGCCTTAAATCATGGCATCGCGGCGGCTACCCTGCTGGCCTCTTCGCAAACCCGTTCCAGCGACAATGAATTGCGTTTTGCCTTTGATGGCGATGCGGTTCTGTTTTCCGACGAGGCGGAACGTGTCTACAAGCAGCAGGGCCTGGAAGCATTTACCCGCAGTGAAAAAGCCTCCGCCAAAACGCCGCTCAGTGGCGGGCCTTTTAAAAACTTTCTTCAGGCATTGCATCGATTGCAGGCGGAGTTTCCCCCGGAGACCGGGCCGATTAGAACCGCATTGGTTACCGCACGTTCGGCTCCGGCTCACGAGCGGGTGGTGCTGACTCTCCGTGACTGGAATATCCGTATCGATGAATCCCTGTTTCTCGGCGGCCTCGACAAGGGCGAGTTTCTCAAATCCTATGGCGCGGATGTGTTTTTTGATGATCAACTTCAGCACTGTGAGTCCGCCAGCCAGAATGTCGCCACCGGTCATGTGCCCCACGGGGTAGTGAACGAGTAGGTGACCAACTTATTAACCAAGTCCGTCGCTCAGCGCTGGTAAGTTTCAGAATTAAGCACTATGCTTTGTCGGAATAGCTATCTCTATTCTTAGATCAATGATGTCTAGGTCAGGATGATATGAAACTACAGCAATTGCGATATATCTGGGAAGTGGCCCACCACGATCTCAACGTGTCTACCACTGCTCAGGCGCTCTATACTTCTCAGCCCGGTATCAGCAAGCAGATTCGCCTGCTCGAAGACGAGCTGGGCGTGGAGATTTTTTCCCGCAGTGGCAAGCACCTGACGCGTATTACCCCCGGTGGTGAGGCTATCCTGAAAATCGCCGGAGAAATCCTTGGCAAGGTCGAAAGCATCAAACAGCTTGCACAGGAACACAGCGCCCCCGACCGGGGCAGCCTGTCTATCGCCACTACCCACACCCAGGCGAGATACGCACTGCCGTCGGTGATTGAATCTTTTATTGAGCGCTACCCGGATGTCGCCCTGCACATGCATCAGGGCACACCGGCGCAAATTTCCCAGTCAGCTTCGGAAGGGGAGGTGGACTTTGCCATCGCCACGGAAGCCCTGGATCTGTTTCAGAACCTGCTGATGATGCCCTGTTATCGCTGGAACCGTTGCATTCTGGTGCCCAGGGATCACGCTCTGACCAGGGTAAAAGAACTATCCCTAGAGGATGTGGCCGAGTATCCCATCGTGACCTACGTATTCGGCTTTACCGGTCGGTCCAGGCTTGATGAAGCCTTTCGGCAAAAGGAGCTAAAGCCCCGGGTGGTGTTTACCGCCACGGACGCCGATGTGATCAAAACCTATGTCCGCCTGGGGCTGGGGATCGGCATCGTCGCCCACATGGCTTACGACCAGGAGCTTGACGAAGACCTGGTGGCCCTGGAGGCTAAACACCTGTTCAAGCCCAGTATCACCAGTATCGGTTTTCGGCGGGGCACCTATCTGCGCGGCTTTATGTACGATTTTATCGAACGCTTTGCGCCGCATTTGACCCGCGATATCGTCGATGAGGCCTGCGCCATCAGCTCGCGGGACAAACTGGAAGAGTTTTTTTCTGGAATCGAATTGCCAGAATACTAAACGCTGCGCTAATGGGGCCTTCACCATTGCGCGTTATCGACCAGTTCAGTAGAGTGGCCGCCGTTTAACCAAGCCTGTAACTCTGTTCCCGTACTAAAAGCCTGGAGTATTAAACCGTGGAAATAGCCTGTCTCGACCTCGAAGGGGTGCTTATCCCCGAAATCTGGATCGCTTTTGCCGAGGAAACAGGCATCGATGAATTACGGGCCACCACTCGCGACATTCCCGATTACGACGTGCTGATGAAGCAACGTCTGGCCCTGCTCGATAAGCACGGCCTGGGGCTGCGGGAAATTCAGGAAGTTATTGCCCGGCTGGAACCTCTGGATGGCGCGGTGGAGTTCACCAACTGGCTGCGGGAGCGTTTTCAGGTGGTAATTCTATCCGATACTTTTTACGAGTTTTCCCAGCCACTGATGCGTCAGTTGGGCTTTCCCACGCTGCTTTGCCATAAACTCGAAGTTAATGAAGCCGGCAAAGTGGTGGATTACCGTCTGCGTCAGGTGAATCCCAAGCGTCAGGCCGTACTGGCGCTGAAGACACTCTATTATCGGATTATCGCCGCCGGTGATTCCTATAACGACACCACCATGCTGGCCGAGGCCGACGCTGGCATCCTGTTTAGCGCGCCGGATAACGTGATTAAGGAATTTCCCCAGTTTCCCGCCGTGCATTCCTACGAAGACCTCAAGCAGGCTTTTATTAACGCCAGTGTTCGCGACCTGTCCCTGTAAAACCTGGCAGTCCTAGCCCGCAAGGGTATCCATGAGTAACTGAATTTTGGTCAGCGATTCCCGATATTCGCTGTCGATATCCGAGTCCGCGACGATACCGCCACCGCCCCAGCAGTGCAGTTGATTGCCATCGGCCGCCATGGTGCGGATGGCGATATTACTGTCCATGTGGCCACAGGCGCTGATATAGCCGATGCTGCCGCAGTAGACCGAGCGCTCCACCGGCTCCAGCTCGCGAATGATTTCCATGGCTCTTTTCTTTGGCGCGCCAGTGATGGAGCCACCGGGAAAGCAGGCGTTCAATAGGTCGAATGCGGATTTGTCTTTGCTCAGAGTACCGGTGACCGTGCTCACCAGGTGGTGGACGTTGGCGAAGCTCTGCAGCTGAAACAGCCCCGGCACCCTGATCGAGCCAGGCACACAACTTTTGCCCAGGTCATTGCGCAGTAGATCGACAATCATCAGATTTTCGGCCCTGTCCTTGGCGCTATTCATCAGTGCCACGGCGCGCACTCTATCTTCCTCAATGGTTGAACCTCGGGCTGTGGTGCCTTTGATCGGGCGCGTCTCTGCCTGCCGGCCCGAGAGCTTGATAAAACGCTCCGGCGACAGGGACAGCAGGGCCTGATCGCCCCAGCCCAGGTAAGCGCTGAAGGGGGAGGGAAGGGCCGCTCGCAAGCGTCGGTAAGCCTGCCAGGGATCGCCTGTGTATTTGGCGCTAAAGTGCTGGGCGAAGTTGACCTGGTAGCAGTCGCCAGCTTCGATGTAATTCAGAATGCGCTTGAGCCTGGCCCGATAATCATCCGGGGTGCTGCTGGCCTTAAAGGGCTCGATAAGGACGAAATCTGAATGAGAACACCGGGTAGATCGCTCCTCGTGGATGCTGTTCAAGCGAGAAATCACGTCCTGGCGCAGCGCTTTTTCACAGGCGGGGTGAAACACCAGCCAGGCTTTGTGGGTCTGGTGGTTCAATATCAGCGCCCAGGTGTAAAGCCCCAGACGAAGATTCGGTAGCGCAAGTTGTTTTTGCGTGACGAAAAGACCGCGCTCCCTAGCTGTTTCGTCAAGCTGCAGGCTTTCTCCCAGAGGGTAGGAAAAATACCCGAGCAAGCCGCCGTTAAACGGCAGGCTGGTTGAGTCGGGGTCAATGGCGCCGATCTCATTGAGAAGGTCTTGCGCCGCCAGAAAAGGTTGGTCGTCCGGCGCCAGGGCTGTAAAGCCTCGTGTGAGTGATGCTTGACTCCTACTCTGTTGCAACCCGGCAAGGGGCGCGGCGCTGATAATATCGAAGCGACCCTGCAGAGAACGGGGCTTGCCGCTATCGAGCCAGACCGGATCGGGCATATCGCGGATCGCCATAAAGAGCACTTCAGCATCTTCCCGATAGGGGAAATCCACAATGTTTGGAGCGAGGGTTGAAGACATTATGTCCGCCAAAGACTAAATCGCGGGTGTAGATGAGGGCTGAAGATTAGAGCGCCGACGGATGTAATACAATGCCCGGATGCTGATCAACGATGAAGGCATTTAATTATATGAGCTTGCTGTCATGGCGACCGTGCTTTACTGAGCAAACAGCCGGGAGCTCAACCTGTAACCAAAGGATAAAGAATGACCGATATTACCCCCGACCTCTGTGATGAAAACCCGGAGTTGGTGCGCGTGCTGGAACCCATGCTCTCCAACTATGGAGGCCGCGAAGCCTTTGGCGGTGAAATCGTCACCGTCAAATGCTTTGAAGACAATTCACTGGTCAAGGAATACCTGGGCACGCCGGGGCAGGGCAAGGTTATGGTCGTCGATGGCGGGGCATCGCTGCGCAAGGCCCTGCTCGGCGATATGATCGCCGAAAGCGCCGTCAAAAATGGCTGGCAGGGCGTGATTATCTACGGCTGCATCCGCGACGTAAGCACCCTTTCAACCCTTGATCTCGGCGTCCAGGCCCTGGCCACCGTGCCGCTGAAAACCGATAAAAGAGGCATCGGCGACTACAATATCCCGGTCACCTTTGGTGGCGTGACGTTTATCCCTGGTGAATATGTTTATGCCGATAGCAATGGGGTGGTGGTCGCGTCGAAGCGGCTGACAATACCTGAGTGACTAGCCACGAATTTGCTCGATACTGAGGCGTGCCTCTGTGTTTGCCAGGCTAATAATGCAGTTTAACCCGGTGGTAGATATTAGTCTTAGTGGTTGTGCCGAGATTGGGCGAGTGGGCGTTGCATTGAGTTAGCGCGTCGGTAGCGAGCTATCTATATTTACCAGTGGAAACCTTGCTTGAGGGCAACAGTATCTGGAAGGCCAAGCTCATGAATTGGGCCCGACCTAACGAGGCTATCCGAGGAGTCGGCAACTGTCAGGGCGACGCTGAACTCCTGCGATGCTGAACTCCTACACCTCAAAAATCCCGGTATCTTTATTGTTCAAGCTCTTAATGTTGTTGTCCTTCCAATACTGCTCGACACCTTTGCGGCCTTTCTTTTTTGCCCAGTCTTCCAGGGTTGGGCGCTCATCGACTAACTGGTAGTAGGGCACCGCATAGCCGCAGGAGGTCTGGACCAGTTCAATCTGAAGCTCGAAAAACTGGCGGGTGCCGACAAAACCGGGAAATAATTCGAGCATTTCTTCCCAGTCAGGATCTCTCGGATGGACTGCCCGTGCCGTGCCATAGAGCCTCATAATCAGCGGCTCCTCGTCGAAGGAGCAGAACATAATGGTCATGCGGCCATTTTCCAGCACGTGAGCGGCGCTTTCATTGCCGCTGCCGGTGAGGTTTAACCAGACGATTCGACTGGGGTTGAGAACGCGAAAACTGTCCATGCCTTTGGGCGAGACGTTGATATAGCCTTCCTTGCCGGCGGTGCCGACGAAGAAAATATGTTGCCGCTTGATAAATTCAATGTGCTCATTGGTGAGGCTTTCGTACATGCTCGCCATGGTAGCTTCTCCGTGGGGATGGTCGACGGTGTGGAGCTGGAACGCTGGGGTTAATTCTAACCGGGAACGCTAAGCGTTATCGACGCTCCATGGCAGGAGTTTGCGGGTGGTGACTTTCTGCCCCCTGTGCGGCAGTGGCAGGGTGTTTCGCGCGTCTGCTCCCAATCAGGCCCTGAGTTTTGGTGTGTCGGGCCTTCCCTACAACAGCGATGTGCTGCTCGACGACCGGCAAACCGAATGGCTGTGGTCGCAACTTCGTATGCAGGCCGCAAGAGCTGACAGATAAAGGCGAGAAGCTGGCCTTGCTGTCGACCCAACATACCAGTTGGGGTGAGTGGCTTCGGCAATATCCTGATTCGCGTTTGCTGTCTTTTGATACGGGCCTTGGTTTTGATTACATCCAGGACTCCTCCCAGTCTTATATCAGTTCGGATATCAGCTGGTTTCCGGTGGCCCACAGCGATAGCGCCTACCCGGCCAAGGAGCAGGTGGGCGGTGTGTTGATAGATGGGCTCGCCGGGGCCTATCCATTTTCAGCGTTGCCAAAAACCTCCGGTGAATTTGCGGATCAAATCGGTAAGTGGACCATCCGTTTGATCCGGTCGGCGGAGTCGCAAAGCCTGCGGGCTCTGGATGAGGTGGGCAGAGATATTCCGGTGATGGTGGCTTACTGGTTTGCCTGGTATGGCTTTTATCCGCAGACCACGATTTACGGGGCGAAACCCTAGGGCCGCTCTATGCGTGGCGAACTCCGGTTAATTTTGCCCGTGGCTATCAAGCAGGGGCTGTGGAATGATTCGTTCTTTCAATCATTTCACAGCCGGTCATTTTTGCTATGAATATTTCTCGCGTCGATCTTAATCTGCTGGTGTATCTCGACGTATTGCTCAGGGAGCGCAATGTTACCCGCTCGGCAGCCCACCTGGGGATCACTCAGCCAGCCATGAGTAACGGCCTGCGGCGGCTGCGGACCTTATTGGATGATCCCTTACTGATCCGTACCAGTGAAGGGATGGCCCCCACGGAGCGGGCCCTGGAGTTACAACCGCAGGTTCGGGATATTCTGGCCAGTATTGAGCGGGCTATTGAACCTAAAGGGGAATTTGACCCAGCCACCGCAAAGCGGGTGGTGCGGGTAATGGCCAGCGATTATGCGGAATCAACGCTTATTCCCCTGCTGCTCAGTCGGCTCGCCCAGGAAGCGCCGGATATTACCCTCGATGTATTGACGCCATCGGACGTGGCCCTGGAAGACGTGGAGCAGGGGCGGGTGGATATGCTGCTTAACCGTTTTGACGAGATACCGGAATCCTTTCATCAGTCGACGGTGTGGCGAGACGATTTCTCCTGTCTGTTAAGTGTCGATAACCCTCTGAATAAAGACTTTAACCTGGATAACTATCTGAGCAGTCGTCATGTCTGGGTGAGCAAAACCGGCATGGGGGCCAGCGTCGGTATGAATCCCCAGGACTCCCAGCGCCTTGGCTGGGTTGATGAGGCGCTCAAGGCTATCGGCCAGCAGCGACATATCGCCGTGTTTACCCGCCATTACCTGGTGGCGGCGCTGCTTTCCCAGCAGGCGGATCTGATCGCTACCTTGCCCAGTCAGTTGGCGCGTTTGCAGCGGGATAATTCTAGGGTTTGCCTGCATCCGCCGCCATTCGAGATTCCCAGTTTTGAGCTAAAAATGGCCTGGAGTCCGCTGCTGCAACACAATCCCTATCATCAGTGGATTCGCCGTCTGGTGGTCGAGCTGGGGCGACAGTTAAGCCATAATTCAGCAAATGAATAGCGATAATAACGTCGATATATTTTCTAAATTATCCCTCGGGGTTTAGAATCAGTCGCCAGTAAAACGATGGCAGCGCTGTCGTTTGCCGTCTGAATTTCATGAGCGGGAACAAAGCTATGAGTGAGCGAATACAGGTTGGTGGATTATCGGTAGCCAGTGAGCTATGGACCCTGGTAAACGATGAGATCATTCCCGGTACGGGAATAGAGGTCGATGCTTTCTGGCAGTCTTTCGAGGACATTATAACCAGCCTCACTCCCCGCAACCGGGAGCTATTGGCGATTCGTGAAGAGATTCAGCAGCGAATCGATAGCTGGCATCGGGAGCGGGCTGGTCAACCTCATGATCATATCGCGTACAAGCAGTTTTTAAGCGACATTGGGTATTTGGTTCCCACCGGGGAGCCTTTTAGTATCACCACGGAAAACGTTGATCCTGAAATTGCCACCATTGCCGGGCCACAGTTGGTGGTGCCCATCACCAACGCCCGCTACTCTCTCAATGCCGCTAACGCACGGTGGGGTAGTCTCTATGATGCCCTGTACGGTAACGATGTCATTTCCGAAGCCGACGGCGCGGACAGCGGGCCAGGCTACAACCCGGTGCGCGGCGCTAAAGTCATTGCCTACGGGCGGGGGTTTCTCGACGCCCACTGCCCGCTGGCGGGCGCCTCTCACGTGGATGCACGGGCCTATCGCATAGAAGGCGGCAGTCTGGTCGTCACTACCGGTGCGGACTCCCAGGTAGGACTGAGCGACGGAAAGCAGTTGGTGGGTTATACCGGAAACCCGGATAAACCCAACTCTGTATTGTTAAAAAACAATGGGTTACACATAGAAATTCAATTTGATTCTGAGCATTATGTTGGCAAAGATGATGTCGCCAGTGTGAAGGACATTGTCCTCGAATCAGCCGTCACCACGATTCAGGATTGCGAGGACTCGGTTGCCTGTGTCGATGCCGAGGACAAATGCCAGGCCTATCGCAACTGGCTGGGTCTGATGAAAGGCACCCTGAGTGATTCCTTTGACAAAGGTGGTAGCCGGGTTACCCGTAGCCTGAATCCCGACCGTGTCTTCACCGCGCCGGATGGCGGTGAGCTCATCTTGCCTGGGCGCAGTCTGTTGTTGGTCCGTAATGTGGGTCATTTGATGACCTCCGGGGCGATTCTGTTCGACGGCGATCAGGAAGTCCCCGAGGGCATCATGGACGCGATGATCACCTCGCTGATTGCCATCCATGATCTGAAAGGCAGCGGCACTTACAGTAATTCAAAAGCCGGCAGCGTTTACATCGTCAAGCCCAAGATGCATGGGCCCGATGAAGTGGCTTTCGCGGTCCAACTGTTCGCGCGGGTGGAGCAGGCCCTGGGTTTGCCGGAACGGACGCTTAAGATCGGCATCATGGATGAAGAGCGACGCACCACGGTTAACCTGGCCGAGTGTATCCGTCAGGCCAGTGACCGGGTGATCTTTATCAACACGGGTTTTCTGGATCGCACAGGCGATGAAATCCATACCAGCATGGAAGCCGGGGCCATGGTGCCCAAGGGACAGATGAAACAGCAGGCCTGGATCGGCGCCTACGAGGACTGGAACGTGGATGTGGGTCTGGCCTGTGGTCTCAGTGGCAGGGCTCAGATCGGCAAGGGTATGTGGGCCATGCCGGATTTGATGGCGGCCATGATGGAAGCCAAAATCGGTCATCCCCAGGCTGGCGCCAGCTGCGCGTGGGTGCCTTCGCCGACGGCGGCTACCCTGCACGCCATGCATTACCATCAGGTCGATGTCGCCGAGCGCCAGCGCGAGCTTGCCGGCCATCCCCGCGCCAGCCTGGACGATATCCTGAGTATTCCCTTGCTAGGTCATCAGTCTCTTGATGACGAGGTCATTGTGCAAGAGCTGGAAAACAGCGCCCAGAGTATACTGGGCTATGTGGTGCGCTGGGTGGATCAGGGTATCGGCTGCTCTAAAGTGCCGGATATTAATGACGTCGGGCTGATGGAAGACCGGGCCACCCTGCGGATTTCAAGTCAGCATATCGCCAACTGGTTACATCATGGCATCTGTGATGCGGAATTGACCCTGGCAACGTTGAAGAAAATGGCTGCGGTGGTGGATGGGCAGAATGCCAATGACCCGCTTTATCGCCCCATGGCTGGGGATTTTGACAACAACGTCGCCTTTCAGGCAGCTTGTGATCTTGTGTTTAAGGGCTGCGAGCAGCCCAGTGGTTATACCGAGCCGGTGCTCCATGCCCGTCGAAAAGAAGCCAAGCTTGGCAGTTAACAGTTGGGCAGGCGCGGGTCTTTTTTGTCTGGTTGCCGTGTGCTTATCCACGGAATAGCTTGGCTTGATGCCGGCCAGTGTAGGGGGCCTGCCTGGGGCAGGGTGGTATTGCCACCTTGAACTTACTCACCTCTGTTACGCAGCTGGCTCACCTCTCGGTGGGATGATTAAGTGGGCTGAACCCGGTGGGTCGCTGGCGACAATAATCTTAAATTTTGATTTAGGATTATTTTATAACCTAATGTTTATAGGTCTATTTTAAGTTGGGCCAGAAGGTGGCGCCCGAAGGTGTTGCCATCCTGATATTCCAGATATTCTTCATTGGTAAAGTTCTGGACAATGCCCGCCAACTCGACGTGTTTGCCGGCGATACGCCATCGTTTGCTGATTTTTATATCATAGCGGTGCCAACCGGGAATGGTTTTTGCGCCACCGCGCCACCTGACGCGTGAATGGTGGAAGGCTGTCGCACTGATGGACCAGTCGCGGGGCAGTTGTTTGCCGATCAGTAGGCTGGCGGTATGCTCGGGGGAGCGCCATCTCAGTTGTGTGGTTTTGCTCGGATGGACGATAGTGCCATCCATGCGGATGTTGGCGTACTGAATTGATACTAGCCAGCTGGTGTCCGGACGTATTTGAACCTGGGCTTCATAACCGGTCATACGGTATTCGGCGATATTTTCCAGCAGGCGGTACTTTTCATCAAGGTCGGGGTAAGGGTATTTAATATAGTCCAGGCCATCGTCCATATACTCCCGGAACAGGCGGTAATCAATATTCAGGCGACCATCGAACCAGTAGCCCAGGTAGCCGAATTCATAGGTCTGGAATTTTTCGGCACCGACATCGGGGTCGGAAATATAGGTCAGGTCAGCGATCGAACCTGGCACTATTTCTAATTGTATTAAACGCTCCCGTTCATACAGTGATGGCAGGCGGCGAGCGACGCTGCCGCTCAGGCGCAGATGCTGCTGCGAAGTCAGCTGATAATTGAGCGAAAACCTTGGCGAAAATTCAACACTGGTCTGGTTATTCTGCTCGCCGAATACACCCAGGTTCCCTGTAAAATTGTTATTGAAGCGCCATTGAAGATTACTGAACAGGAACAGGGAATCATAATTTTGGTAGGAACTGTTGCTGAATTCGTTGGGCGCCTTAACCTCCTGGTGACGGGCGCCAAAGCCCCAGAGGAAGTTGCCTTGTGGTGTTAGCGGAAAACTGTGTTCCAGCTCGAAATCATATTGGCGGTATTCCCGCTCGCCCACTTCCAGCTCGATTCGGCGGTCAATGGCGCCTGGGAAGAATAAACCGAGTTCAACGGCTGTCAGGCCTAGTTCCTCGGACAACAAACCCATTCGACTATGTTCATAACTACCGATATTTGCGGATAAACGCGTGGTGATAAGGTGGTCTTGCCGGCGATGTTGCCATTCGAGGGACAGCCATTGGGTGTCGATATCCTCGTCCATAAACTCATCGGGATGATCGCCGTCACCATAGCCGAAATTACCGTCACTGTAGCCCAACTCCCAGCGGAATTCGTTATTGAAGTTCTGGGTATAAACACCCTGGAGCGCCAGGCTGTCCACATAACTCTGGTCATTCAACTCTTCGAAGCCCTGGTTTTCACGGTATTTGGCGCGCAGGGTGATCCCATTGCCGCTGAGGTGGGTGGAGTGGCGTACTGATATGTTGCGTGTACCCCAGTCGCCTCCTGTCATCCGTAATTCCGTACCGCTGCTGGACAGGGGATTGCGGGTAAAGATATTGATAGCGCCCTGGGCTGCATTGGCGCCATAAGCCGCGATATTGGAGCCGCGTACTACTTCTATATGATTTATATCGTTGGGGTCCAGCGCAAGTGACTCCCAGGAGACCGAAGAGTTAATAGGTGTATAGACTGTACGGCCATCGACTCTGATTTCCAGCCGGCGGGGAAAGCGGTCGCTCTGTCCATGCGCGGTTACCGCCTGCATTGATCCGTTAGCAAAAAATACCTGGAAACCTGGCACCAGCTTCAGTAGTTCTGCAAGATTATCCGTAGGCATGGCTTCGATCATTTCGCGATTGATAATAGTGACCGAAGAAGGAGAATGTGAAAGCGGCAAATTCTGGCGGGTCGCGGCGACGGCTTGGGGTATGTTGTCCAGGAAATCGTTTTCCGACAATGTAACGTTGGTGTTTGCGCTGACGATACTCGATAACCCCAGCAGAGGTAATAGATATTTATACGTGTTGGAGCGTTGCATAGACTAGATGGATTTTGTTTAAGTTATTGAAAGTGCCAACGGAAATCCCTCGTGTCGCTGGCAATTGGGCAAGATAACCGAAGCGTTTGATTCTGTCACTTGCATGTAATTCTCTGTAAATGATGCAATTTCTTTAGCATTTTGGAGAATGTATCGTTGATTAAACTCAGATTGGCAATTTGCGCAGCTCCGGGTCCGGTTCGCTGTGATGCCACATGTCGTCAAAAGTGTCGGCAAGGTCGGTCGCTTCCAGGGGAGCATGGTGAACAAGGTAACCCGTGTATCGGTCGTGGCCCTGTTTATAAAGAATGCCGGTATGATCCACCACCATATATTCGTTGTGCAGGGAGCGAATGCGCGGGTTGAGAACTTTCATCTGCATACGGCTGGGCAGGTTGTGATACAGGCGCAGGAGACGATGGCTGTTTTGCACCAGCAGTTTGGGAGAGCACACCAGAATGTGGATTTCCGCGTGGGGATGGGTGCGGGCGAAATCGAATAACAGGCGGTGAAAGGTTTCGTTATCGTAAATACGAGGGTCCAGTTCGGGGCTGAAAATTCTTATTTGTCTTTGGGCCTCGGCGGCTAGCTTTAATGCGCCGTTTCTAAAAGCGTCGGCGCTTTCAAGGGGGACGCGCTGGCGCTGCTCTTCACTGACATCCGGTGGCGGCGGCGTGACCTTGGGTTCAATAAAGCGTTTTAACGACAAGACCATATGCCGGTGAGGGATGCCAGCGTCCATAAATTCCTCTCCCTCCACTTCGAAGTACATGCCCCGATAAAAATCCACCGCATGACTCTGGGCATTTAATTCCAGTGTATCCAGTCCGTTTCGCGCCGCGTAGCGAATAATCCGGCGCATCAACGCTGAACCTACACCCTGATTGCGGCGGGTATGCACCACGGCCATCCGGCCTACCTTATTACCCACTAAACGCGCACAACCAATAACGCTATCTTGTTGTTCCTGTTTGTCGGGGCTGCGGCGCCCTGGTCCGTAGGCGATCCAGTGCACTGCGGAGGTGTCCGCTTCGTCAAACTCTTCCTCCTCGGTGACGCCCTGTTCCTTGACAAAGACCTGATGACGAATATGACTCAACTCCTTGGCCGAGGTGGACCAACTGGTTTGTTCAATATCTATCGGAAAAAAGTCAACGCTTTCCATTGTGTTGTTCCGGCCTCGAGAGTCGATCCAAACTCCATTTTTTTGCTGTTAGGCTTCTTGTGAGCTGCTAGCCAACTTGCTGTTAGAATGGCTGGCGATACCTGACATAGCAAAACAATTACTTATGCACCCCCAACATACCGTAAAAAATAACATGCTTAAAGCCGTATTTGGGCTGAGCATGATTTCGGTCATCCTTCTGTCATGGCCTGAAGCCAAGGCTGCACCCAGCCCGATTATTGATTACGCGGACAGATTTCATCCGGTGAGCAGCTCGACCGGCATGGTGGTGTCTCAGGAAAGGCTGGCCAGTAAAATCGGCGCCGAAATGCTGGCTGCCGGAGGCAACGCGGTTGACGCAGCCGTGGCCACTGGGTTTGCACTTGAGTCAATGGCAATAGTTTT